>ULWA01013476.1_pt1 | contig 42338 bp, 20 predicted proteins | sample 1959991 | NCBI WGS metagenome assembly ULWA01 (sample SAMEA4835802, study PRJEB28245) | human gut metagenome | biome: gut microbiome; material: fecal sample | place: Denmark | collected 2008
ATTTCCATACCTTTCTTTTCATCAAACTTTCTGGTGGCATATATATCACGCATATTCTTGATGTCCTCGTCATACAGCTCGAGTTCCTCTCGGGAGAGCTTGCGGAGGTCGCCTATTTCTGCCAACTTGCGGAAGACTGGATACTTCTCGCTGAATGGCATCTGTTCAAACATGTTCATATTCTTCACTATATAAATCCAACAATCAAATATATCCATACACTCTGCCTCCGTGTGCTTGTCGAACAATGGCAGTTGGAGGTACACAATACGCATCCTGTCGGACACTTGCTGGCGTGTCTGCAAGTCGGTAAGCACCAGATCGGTGCGAAACTCCTTTAATATCGGACTTTGCGATACAAAGTCCATGAAACATACCGTATAGACTGGAGCTAAGTGGTAGTCCCAGATTCCACGGATGCCTTGCTGCACAATGGCACGTGCCGTGTAATACAATGCCCTGTCGGCAAAGTATTCCTGCTCTTTCTTCTGCATCTCTACGATGACATGCTTGCCTTCGTTTGTGATGCAATAGACATCGAAGACCACACCGCGGTCATCGGGGCGCAAGCCAAGTTTTTCGGTCTTGGCAAACGTCACGTCCTTGATTACCAACTCGTCTTCAAACAGTCCGTTGAGGAATGTTATCAGACATTCTTTCGTGTCTTCGCTTCCAAATATCCTCTTGAAAGCCCAGTCAACACGTGGGTCTATAAATCTTGCCATCTGCTTACGCTTTATAAGGTCGTGGACGCAATATTGCTATTCGTTGGCAAAGATACGACTTTTCCTCGTAACTTCCAAGGTTTTAGGGAAAAAATATTTGAAAAGGGGGAGGAGAGAAAGAAAAATAGGCGACTCCCGGAATTGAGAGCCGCCTATTAATTTTAAGTTTATTTGATGAAGCAAATGCTTACTTCTTTGTCATCTCACACTTTGCTGTTCCTTCTGCCCAATTAACCACAAGCTTAATGTCGTAAGTACCAGCTGCTACAGGGATGTTTGGACCATTCTGTGTAGTGAGGTTATCTAATTCTCCACCCCAACTGAGAGACCAATCGTTTGTGTGACGGAACTTCATTTCGCCATCAGTCAATGTGACGTCCTTAAGTTCCCAGCAGCGCTCTTCCGGATTGTATGTCATATTCGTATCGCCATCCCAACCTTTAGGAGTTGCGTTGCCAATGATGCCAATAGTAAATGGAGTCAGTGTGTAAGTCTTCGCAGACAAGTCAACATCTACCTGATAGAAACCTGCTTCTTCTGTTATCACGATGTTTCCTGCATCAGGCGCTGTATCAAAGTCAGCACCATAGCTAGTGCCATCCCAGTTTGGCTGAGTACTGAACTTGAAGCCATTCTGGTTCAGGTACATATAACCTGTAAATTTAACACCATCATCACTATTGAGGACGTCACTATGATTCCATCCATTAGCATCACCTGCCATATAGAGGATAGGCTTGCCTACAGAGTAAGACAGGTTGTTCATGTCGAGAGTTACAATCCATGTACCCGTACCTACGATAACCATTGACTGTGGAGTACCCCAGCTGTCGCCAGTATAATAGATTGTACCAGAAGCATCTTCGCTACCGTCTTTCTCGCAACCCATGACACCTGTGTTGATAACATCCCAGTTGCCGGTTTCATCCCACTTGCTACCTTCGTAGAACTTAAAATAGTTCTTATCTTTCTCTGTGGTGACCTTGAGCTGGTAAACACCATCAGACACTTTGTTCATCCATACAGGTTTTGTTTGCTTCCATCCATTGCCATTAACTTCACCGAGCATGTAGTAACCTTTCTCATCGATAGTAGGAGTTGGGGTTGGTGTGAGCTTACCTGTAGTTTGACCTACGGTATTGATGGCAACGGCATCACCTGATGCCAAGTTGGCAGAAACCTTTGACTCAACGTTGATGTCACGAGCAACGCTTGCGCGTGATTTGTTCTGGCTGCAGAGAATCTTCTCCAATTCTGTTGCGTCTACCTGAATGCTGTTACCGTTGATTTTGCCTTTAATGGCTTCGCCATTTACTTTCAAGTCTTTGAGTGTGAAACCTGTAACATCTGCATCTGATGAATTGACTGTGACGAGATTGATAATACCGTCATTGTCTGGCAAGCTACTTTCAGCTTCAGTACCTGCTGCGAAAGTAATTCCGTATTTGGCAGCTGAGGCCTCCTGTGGATTGGTCTGAGGATTAGCCCAATCATCGTAGTCGCCGTTGCAGCTGGCAAGTGTAACACTTGCCAAGACTGCTAAGCTATATAATAATGTTTTTTTCATTGTGCTTTGGTCTTAATTATTTAACTTCTGCTGTGTAATTATCAAAGTCGATATACAACTTCTGTCCAACTTGGGTTGTTACAGAGTAATCTGCGCCCTCAGTCTCTGCCCAGTTGTTTACGATATCATATCTACGCCAGAAGATGTTGCCCTTGTGAAGAGTGAACTCTGTGCGATACCAGTCTAAGTTGCCTACCTTGACAGCTGCGCGAAGCTCTGCGCTGGCAGTGAATGCTGGAGAAACCCATTTGCCATTCTTATCTGCTGGAGCTGTCAGAGCATAAGCGTCATCAAATGCCCAAGTACCAGACATCTCGACACTACCACCTAAGATGTAAACCTTTGTTGGGTAAACAGACAGTGTCCAGTCAATATTCTTCTTGTCTTCTGTAATCTTACCTTTGAACAAGAGAGTGTACCAACCTGCGTTGGTTACCTTGATGTTTTGTTCCTCACCTGCAGAGATACCTGCACCAGCTTCATCGTTGATTTCCTTAAGACGGTTAATACCGCGATAGTCATTGTTTTCTGTACCCCACTTGAACTCACCACCAGCTGGCAAGTAGATTATACCATAGTAGTTACCTTCCATACCAAAGACCTTAGGAATTGGTTTCCAACTCTTCCATGGATCCTGGATAGAACTACCAATCAAGTAGAGGTTGTCAGTGAACTTAGCATCAGGAGCCTCATAAGTAGCCTTCACAGAACGCAAGGTGATGGTATTTGAGAATGTCTCGCCCAAACTTGTATCAGTAGCGTCTCCAATCACAGCACGCAAGCGAATGTAAACAGGCATTTCTGCAGGAACACTTGTATCTGGATTTGCAGCCTGAAAGAGAGCTACTATAGCGTTGTTTACTTCAGTTGCATTAACTTGCATATCGGCAGTTCTATAGAATGTCGCTAACTCTGTGTGAGTAGCAGTACCATCGCTGACGAATGCTGGATCGATAGATACCTGTACGTAATATCTCATAGAGTAAGGTACTCCACCATAGTTTGGCTGAGAACATGTCAATCTTAAACTTTTTGCACTGATGAGATCGTAAGTATTGTTTTCTGCTACGGCAGGAGTGTTCAATACAAATCCATCTGCAACATGACTCAAGTCCAATGTAGGGTTGCTGTCTCTGTCATCATCGCATGATGTAAAGAGCAAAGGGAGTACCAATGCTGGCAACAACATGAATTTGAATATCTTTTTCATAATTCTTTCTTTTTTAATTTAATCTGTTAACCTAACAATTAGTATTTTGGGTTCTGTGTCATGTTAGGGTTGTTCAGAGTCTCATTACCAGGGATAGGGAAGATATCGAAATGTGATTCAACACCTGCACCATTAGGTACACCACCCTTGAAACTCCAGAGGTACTTAGAACCTGTGAACAAGCCAAAGCGAACCAAGTCTGAACGACGGCGGCCTTCCATAAAGAACTCGCGGCCCCATTCATCTATAAGGGTCTGCTCATCTACTGATGTAGCTTTTAATTGACGATGGGCACGGTCCTGAACTAACTGGATGTCAGCCAAACCTTCTTGACTGCCGTTGAGACGGAACTTTGCCTCTGCGCGGGTCAGATAGATTTCTGCCAGGCGGAACAATGGAATGTCGGTGTCTGAAAAGTTCTGGTCATGCTGTGCTGTACCATCTGCGTGGAAATTGCTCCACTTTACGATAGCCGCACCATTCAGAGGGTCTGTGATAGCTTCACCTGGATTGAGTGTACGAACTTTTCCACTTTCGCAGCCACCTACACCCATGTATAACAAAGCTCGGTCGTCTTTTGCCTTTGCTATAACAGCGTCTGTGCCGATGCCTTTCTCATTATCTTTTGCGATAATCTGATCCTTTGTTGCATTAGCTAAAACATCATCTGTAGTTGCCATAGGAATATCCCCGTTAGGGAAGAACTTCTTAACCAAGTCTTCGCGTGCAAAGATACATTTCCAAGGGTCAGCGGTACTTGCTGATGGCATGCCAGCTTTGGTGCAGGCTGCTACGAGATAAGTAGAACCGCCATACTGGCGAGTCTTCAAACCATCCTGACGAACAGCAAAGATGATTTCCTTCATAGCCTTTGGATTGCAATCATTGTCGCCCATGAACAACTGCTGGTAACCGCTGTAGCCATTCTTTGCTTCGCGAGAAAGGTCATATTTGCGGCTATCGATAATCTTGTCGCAATAATCGATAGCCTTCTGGTAGTCCTTAACCTGACCATCTGTATAAACAGCTGAGTTAAGTGCCAAACGAGCATGGAGGGCATAAGCTGCACCACGGTCGGCACGTCCGAAATTCTCACTGTTATTATAAGCACCCACCTCTGCCATCATAGGCTCGATGGTAGTCAACTCTTTGTCAAGCCACTCGTAGAGATCCTTGCCGCTTTTCTCAATAGGGAGATTGCTGTCGAAGGTTTCCTTGAAAGGAGCCTTGCGATACAGGTCGAGGAAATAATAGTAGTTCAGTGCACGGAGGAAGCGGACTTCTGCAATCTTATCTTCGCTCATCTTACCTGTCTGCTCGGAAATAAACTGGTTGTATAGGGTGATGTCGAAAATTAATCGCTGGTATGCCCAGTTTACTCGTGCATTACTCTTATCCCAGTTCATGTGGGTAATAGCGGCAATACCTTCATTGTCTTGCCATGCCCACAAAATTTCGTCTGTCATTAATTCTTGCAAGTTGAAGACGGTACGGATAAATCCGCTCTCACCCTCGTCTCCACTCAAGTCTGCTGAACCTGCAGCACCTTTCTGACCTGTAAGACCGAGGGTTGCATACTGTTTAGCCAAGAGGCCCTCCGCAGTATATGTTGGGGAAGACTGTGGATCAATGGACTTGATATTCAGTTCGTCTGCGCAAGAGACAAAGCCCATGCACAACATACTTGCCATTGCAGCCGTTATAAATATTTTTTTCATAATTGTCTCCTTTTTTATTTTTAGATGTTAAGATTCAAACCAAGCTGGAAGCTTATTGGACGTGGGTAAGGATTACTGTCGATACCACTGCTTACCTCAGGGTCAATACCCTTATACTTGGAAATGATGAATGGGTTCTGAACTGTGAAGAAAATTCGACCACTGCAAATCTTCTCAGCACCAGCCTTGATCAATGCAGGGAAGCTATATCCCAATGTCATGTTTGTACACTTCAAGTAAGAAGCATTGCGTACGAAGTAGTCACTGGTGTTGGTTGCTTTTGTGGTTTTACCCCAGAAACCAAGATCAACAGCTTCTGCTGTAGTATTTCTGAAGATGTTGTCTTTACTGAGGTCGGCTAAAACTGCCTTCTCGTTCAAGAAATCGTAGTAAACATAGTTGCCGATAGAGGCATGGAATGCTGCACTGAAGTCCCAGTTCTTATAGATGAACTTGGTGGTGAGACCCATGATTACGTCAGGAGCTGGGTTCTTGTAGCAATAACGGTCGTCATCATCGATTGTACCATTTCCGTCGCGGTCAACATACAGACCCTCAATAGGTTTGCCGTTTTCATCATAAACCTGCTGGAAAACATAGAATGAATTGATAGGCTGACCTACCTTGTTTACCTGAATCTTGGTGTTGTTACCACGAGATACTTTATCTCCAGTCCATACCCAGTCTTGCAAACCTGCATCCAATTGTGTGATTTCGTTGTGGTTCCATCCTACGTTGTAGGTTACATCCCATACGAAGTCCTTTGTAACAATAGGCTTGACATCAAATGCCAATTCAACACCATAGTTTTCCAAAGAACCAATATTCTTCAGAAGCTGGTCGCCAAAGTTAGTACCACCGGCGATGGCAACTGTTGACAGAAGGTCGGTAGTCTTACGATAGTAACCATCCACATTCATACCGAAACGACCATTGAGAGCGGTGAAGTCTAAACCAGCATTGTAGGTTGTTGTCTTTTCCCAAGTCAAATCAGGATTGTAAGCTGATGGACGCATGGTTATATAATATTGGTCACCAAATGGATACTGTGCATAAGAATCGCTGACTGTATATACAGGAGTATAGTAGAAGTCTGCAATACCATTCTGCTGACCTGTCTTACCCCAACCCAAGCGGAGCTTCAACTCATCAAGCCATTTTGCGTCCTTCAAGAAAGGTTCGTTGTTAATCTTCCAAGCAAAGGCTGCAGCAGGGAAGTAACCCCACTTCTTGCCTGTTCTGAAACGAGAAGAACCATCGGCACGGAATGTTGCTGTAAGCAAATAGCGATCTAACAAGTTGTAATTAAAACGTCCGAAGTAAGACACCAATGAGTTGTGAGCCTTCCACATGGTGTTCTTCTGATACGTTGGACTATATATATAGTTCATTTTACCATCTGCTTCAACGAACTGAGGATTGTTGTCTCTCAAGTACTCATCAATACCACTTCCGTAGTTATAGCCTGTTCTGTGGTAGTGGCTCTGCTCTGCACCTGCCATGATGTCGATATCATGAACACCGAACTTGTGTGCATATTCAGCAAAAGCTTTTCCTTCGATGCTATATTTGTATTGATGGTCAGTGCCATAATATCCAAAATAGTTGTTAGAGAAGGAATACTTGGAAATGTCTTCATTCTGCTTACCATCTGTATACTGGGCACCGATGGCAGCATGCAAATGCAAGTCTTCGAAGCCATGAATCTTGTAGTCTACCTCAAGGTTTCCTGAAATATCATTAGACTTTGCTATACACTTGTAGTTGTCGAGAACTGCAACTGGGTTCTGTGTAACTTGAGAGGCAGCCATCTTCTTCCAATCAGGATCGCTAATCTGGTCGCTCTTGTTCTGCAAGTACTGGAAATATCCACCAACGTATTTGTAGTCTTCACCATTTCCATATACAGGCTGTGTAGGATCCATTGACAATGCATTACCGATAGCATCACCAACTTTTGCATAGCGGTCCTTCTCGAACATATACTTTGCTGTGAAGTTGAAGTTCAAGTGCTTATCGAGGAAAGAAGGAGCAACATTGAGAGATGTATTGAAACGCTTCATCCATGTTGTCTTGACAATACCATTGTTGTCTTCGAAACCTAAGCTGACGCGATAAGGCATATTCTTTAAACCGCCCTGAATGCTGACGTTGTGATTGGTAGAGATAGCTGTGCGGAAAATCTCATCCTGCCAGTCGGTATCGGCAGTTCCCAAACCGCTAGTGTCAACACCCAGATTGGTAAGAGCCTGCTTGTACTCGCTGGCATTCATCACATCATATTTCTTCTGGATGGTTGACAGTGTTACGTTGCCATTATAAGTAACAGAAGGCTTCTGACCAGAACGTCCCTTCTTGGTTGTAATGATGATGACACCATTAGAAGCACGGGAACCGTAAATTGCTGTAGCAGAAGCATCTTTCAATACAGTGAAGCTCTCGATATCGTTAGGGTTAATCATGGCTAAGACGTTACTCATACCCTTGTTGGTATTGTTGTCAATAGCCAAACCATCGATTACGTAGAGAGGGTCATTAGAAGCACTCAGAGAAGCACCACCACGGATACGAATCTGTGCACCGGTACCAGGCTGACCGCCACCAGTCTGTACATCTACACCGGCAATCTTACCTACCAACATATCAGAGGCACTGCTTGTGATACCCTTTGACATCTCATCTGGCTTGATAGCTGTAACAGAACCAGTCAAGTCGTTCTTCTTAGCACGACCATAACCGATGACAACGACCTCGTTCAAAGACTTCTGGTCGTCAACCAAGGTAATCATCATATTAGATGTTGCTTTGATTGTTTTTGGTGTCATTCCAAGATAGGTGAAAGTAAGATTGGCACCTGGCGCTGCATCAACTGAGAAGTTACCATCCATGTCGGTAATGCCCACTGCCTTACCGTTAACTGTAATGGTAGCACCCATGATAGGTTCACCGGAAGCATCCTTCACATGTCCCTTAATTGCATTACTCTGCGCAAAGGAACTCACCGTCAGAAGCAGACCGCTTGCTAGGGTCAATGCTCTGAGAGGCAATTTAATTTTTACCTGCTTCATCATTTGCTCGATTTTTAAGTTAATGTATTATATTAAATTATTTACTTTTTCTTCTTTTCTTCTTGGCTTAAGTTGTTGTCGTTCCTACTCAAAATGCCGTTCTGGCTCTTGTTTAGTCTTTCTGGCATCTTACTTATATTATTTATAAGGTAGGAATGGGGCGCTTGCCCATAAACTTGTCGTTTCTGTGTGCAAAATTAAGTTCTTTTTTCTAATGTTGTACTATTTTTGTGTTAATTCCGTTATTTATTTTGTGCAAACGTTTGCACAGAAATTACTTGATTTAAGTCAAGAACTTTGAACTGATATTGAGGATATTTCGTAATTTTGCAGCACAACTAATAGCTATGGGCGATAAAGAAACAATAACAATGAAAGATATTGCTCGCGATCTGGGCGTAAGTGTTGCCACAGTGAGCCGGGCATTGAAGGACAGTTCTCGTATCAGTACTGCCCAAAAGGAGCGTATTCAGAAATACGCGCGTGAACATAACTTCTTTCCTAATTTCCTGGGTGAAGCTTTAAGACATAATAAGGTGAAGCCGATGAAGGTGATTGGAGTTATTGTGCCTCAGGTGGTGCACTATTACTTCATGTCGGTGCTTTCGGGTATAGAGGAAGAGGCTAGAGCCAGAGGTTACCGTGTGATGGTGGCGCAGAGTAACGAGCGTTACGATAAGGAGGTGGCCATCTGTGAAGACTTCTATCAGAACAAGGTTTGTGGCATCATCGTTTCACAGGCGAAGGATACCAAGCAGTATGACCATTTCGAAAAGCTGCTGCAGAAAGGGGTGCCGCTCATCTTCTATGATAGAATATGTACGGGCGTGAACTGCTCGCGAGTGGTGGTAGATGACTATATGGGTGCCTTTACTGCCGTTACCCACATGATTGATACGGGCTGCAAGAAGATTGCCTTCTACGGCTCGCCGATGAATCTGGAAATCTCCAAGAACCGATATAACGGTTATCATGATGCGCTGGTAAAGCATGGTTTGACGGAGAACCCTGACTGGGTGAAGATTTGCGATGATCGTGCCAGTGCCGAAGCAATAACGCCGGATATTCTGATAGAGGAAGATCGTCCGGATGCTTTCTTTGCCATCAATGATGATACGGCAATCGGCATCCTCTATACCGCCAAGCGGATGGGGTTCAAGGTGCCTGAGGAAATCAGTATCTGCGGATTCACCAATGGTGACCGTGCCAAGGCGTGCGACCCGATGCTTACTACGGTTGAGCAGCGAGGTGTTGCCGTAGGCGAGGAAGCTGCCAATATCCTGATTGGTCAGGTGGAAGGCTCCATCCCTAGAGATGATGTGGAGAAGAGAGTGGTGAGAACACGACTCGTGGTGCGAGGAACAACAAGATAAAAATATAAAAACAATATAACGATGAAACAAAAACCTGATTTAAGTTTCTGGAAGCTCTGGAACTTGAGCTTCGGATTTTTCGGAGTACAGATTGCCTACGCCCTACAGAGCGCCAACATCTCCCGAATCTTTGCAACGTTGGGTGCTGACCCACACAACTTGAGTTATTTCTGGATTCTCCCTCCTCTGATGGGAATTCTGGTTCAGCCTATCGTGGGCACGTTGAGCGATAAGACGTGGTGCCGCTTCGGCCGCCGCATCCCTTATCTCTTTGTGGGTGCTACGATTGCCGTCCTGGTGATGTGCCTGCTCCCGAACGCCGGTTCGCTCGGACTGACCGTGAGCGGTGCGATGCTCTTCGGACTGATAGCGCTGATGTTCCTCGATACGAGCATCAACATGGCGATGCAGCCGTTCAAGATGCTGGTAGGCGATATGGTAAATGAAAAACAGAAGGCAAAGGCTTACTCTATCCAGAGTTTCCTCTGCAATGCCGGTTCTGTAGCCGGATATATCTTCCCATTCCTCTTTACCTTCCTCGGTATCAAAAATTATGCAGAGAAGGGTGTGGTTCCTGATTCTGTCATCTGGTCGTTCTATATCGGTGCGGCTATCCTGATTCTCTGTGTTATCTACACCACGATGAAGGTGAAGGAGTGGAATCCACAGCAGTATGCGGACTATAATGAAGCGAAGAGTGAAGAGGGAAGAGTGAAGAATTCTAATGCTGAGGCTTCTGAAGACAAGGCCGGTTGGATTACTTTGCTGCGCAAGGCGCCATCTACCTTCTGGAAGGTGGGACTGGTTCAGTTCTTCTGCTGGGCTGGTTTCCTTTATCTCTGGAATTATTCTACGGGAGCCATCGCTGAAACCGTATGGAATACGACCGACCCTGCTTCTGAAGCATTTCAGGAGGCAGGCAACTGGGTGGGCATTCTCTTTGCCGTACAGGCGGTAGGTAGTGTTATCTGGGCTGTGATTCTCCCTCAGTTTAAGAATACGAAGGTGGCATACGCTGTCAGTCTGGTTATCGGTGGTGTGGGTTTTGCCCTGATACCATTCCTGCATGACCAGTATCTGCAGTTTATTCCGTTCCTGATGATTGGTGCCGGTTGGGCAGCTATGCTGGCGATGCCTTTCACCTTTGTTACCAATGCTTTGCAGGGATATGGTCACATGGGTGCTTATCTCGGCCTGTTTAACGGAACCATCTGTATCCCTCAGATTGTGGCTGCCATCTGCGGTGGAACTGTCCTGAGTCTGGTGGGTTCTCATCAGAGCGATATGATGATTGTGGCAGGTATCCTGCTGATTGCGGGTGCGCTGTCTGTGAGTATCATCAAGTATAAGAAATAGGTGTAAGTAACAGAGTGAACGATTAATTGATTGTTTCTACGGAGTGGGGGATGTGCAAACGTTTGCAAGGTTTGTGTGAGAAAAAATGCAAATTTCTGATACGTTTTTCATACGTTTTTCTTACCTTTGTAGCAGCAAATATAAATTATAACATTTTCAAGAGCCTTTAAGAGTCTTATGACAGTACAGTTTAATATTGAGTATAAAGCAATGTTCGGCGAACAGATCGTCGTAAACATTCAGACGGAGGAAGGTGAACTGAAACTTCCTCTCGAGACAACAGATGGTGAAAGATGGGCATGCGACTGGTGTGTTGAATCACCAGAAAAATCGTATACCTATTATTATAGTGTAGAACGTGAAGGTAGAGCAGTCAAGACCGAATGGCTTATGATTAAGCATCAGCTCGAAGTAAATGCCAAGAAGGCTGCGGTTTATACCCTTTACGATCATTGGAAGGCTATGCCTGAGGATGCTTTCCTCTACAGCAGTGCCTTTACCGATTGCATCAATCATCAGGTTCCACAGGTGATGAAGCCGGAAACGGGCAGCAAGATTGTGCGTCTGATAGTCCGTGCTCCTCAGCTTCGCGATGGTGAGCGTCTGGGTGTATTGGGTGCAGATAAAGCTTTGGGCGCTTGGGATGTGCAGAAGATTCTTCCGATGACTCAGCATACCTATAATGAATGGGTGGCTGATATTGATGCGACTCATCTTGAGGGCAGTCATCTGGAGTTTAAGTTCGTGGCTTTCAGAAATGCAAAGAACGAGCTTCTCTGGGAAAACAGCATGAACAGAACCGTGGATTTGCCGGAGATGAAGGCAGGTGAGTTGGTATCTTATGAACTCGACCAGGCTTTCTTCGCTCTGTATAACCGCAAACTTGCCGGAACGCAGGTGCCTGTATTCTCATTGCGTACCCGTAAGAGTGCCGGTATCGGTGACTTCGGTGACCTGAAGACCATGATTGATTTTGTGGCTTCTACCGGTCAGAAGGTGCTCCAGCTCCTTCCTATCAATGATACCACCATCACTCATACATGGACCGACAGTTATCCATACAGCTGCATCAGCGTCTTCGCTATTCATCCGCAGTATGCCGACCTCCATGCTCTCCCAGAGCTGAAGGATGCCAAGGCTCGTGCTGAGGCTGAGAAGACACGTGCTGAGTTGAATGCACTGGATAAGATAGATTACGAAAAGGTAAATGATTTCAAGATAAATTACTTGCGCCAAATCTTCAATCAGGAAGGTGGAAAGATGATGAAGACAGCCGAATATAAGGCTTTCTTCCAGGATGCTGAACTGTGGCTGGTTCCTTACGCACAGTATTCATACCTGCGTGATAAAAATGGTACGGCTGATTTCAACCAGTGGCCAGATCATCAGGTATGGGATGAGGCTGAGCGCAAGGCGCTTGCCGACCCTAAGACTGCTGCTTACAAGAACGTGGCGTTCTTCTATTTCGTACAGTTCGTACTGGACCGCCAGATGCAGGAGGCTCACGAGCATGCCAAGGCAAAGGGCGTTATTTTGAAGGGTGATATTCCAATCGGCGTAAACCGCAATGGTTGCGATGTATGGACGGAACCTAAATACTTCAACCTCAATGGTCAGGCGGGTGCTCCACCAGATGACTTCTCTGTCAATGGTCAGAACTGGGGATTCCCTACCTATAACTGGTTTGAGATGCTGAAGGATGGCTGCCAGTGGTGGAACCGCCGTTTCAAGAACATGGCAAGATATTTTGATGCTTACCGCATCGACCACGTATTGGGCTTCTTCCGTATCTGGGAGATTCCGGTACATAGCGTACATGGATTGCTCGGACAGTTTGCACCGGCGCTTGCCATGAGCCGTGAAGAGATAGAAAGCTATGGTTTGCACTTCCAGGAAGACCGTTTTACCCGTCCGTTCATTACCGATTGGGTATTGGACCGTATGTTCCATGAGCGTGCCGGCGAGGTAAAGGAGAAGTATCTCGACCGTCTGGATGACGAGCGTTATCAGATGAAGCCTGAGGTAGATACCCAGCGCAAGGTAGAGGCTCTCTTTGCTGATGCAACAGATGAGAAGGAACTTTGGCTGCGTGATGGCTTGTATGCCCTGATTAGCGATGTACTCTTTGTACGTGATCATACCAACCCTGGCGTCTTCCATCCACGTATCTCAGCCCAGCTCGACTTTATCTACGAGTCGCTCTATGATAATGACAAGGCTGCGTTCAACCGCCTTTACAACGACTATTTCTATCGCCGCAACAACCAGTTCTGGTATCAGGAGGCGATGAAAAAGTTGCCTAAGCTGGTTCAGGCTACCCGCATGCTGGTTTGTGCCGAAGACCTCGGCATGGTGCCAGACTGTGTACCTTGGGTAATGGACGAGTTGAAGATATTGAGTCTGGAACTCCAGAGCATGCCAAAGGATCCATCGGTTAAGTTCGGACATCTGAGCCGTAACCCATACCGTTCGGTATGTACCATTTCGAGCCATGATATGCCTACTCTGCGCATGTGGTGGGATGAGAATATCCAGCGTACCCAGGAGTATTACAATACGATGCTCTACCTTCAGGGACCAGCACCTCATCCACTCCCAGGCTGGTTGGCTAGTGACATCATCAGCCGCCATCTCACCTCTCCATCCATGCTCTGCATATTGAGCATCCAGGACTGGTTGGCTACCGATGAGGCTCTCCGTCTGCCAGATGCCGATGCCGAGCGTATCAATATCCCGGCTAACCCTAAGCATTACTGGCGTTACCGCATGCACCTCAACATAGAGGATCTGGCTGCTGACAAGCGTTTCGTGCAGAATATCACCGAAATGATTTCGCAGTCTGGAAGAGTCTAACTAACATGATTATATATACAGTGCAAACGTTTGCACACTCATTTGCAGAAAAATACCCTCCCAAAACGTGGAGGGTATTTTTGTTTTTTGTATCTTTGCACTATCTTAAGAATAAACAGATAATGATTGAGATAAACTAACGAAGATTCAAAAACAAGAATAAACAACAACTGAACAGTATGAAAAAACTGAATGTATTAGTGATGGGTCTCTTGCTTCCTATGTTGGCAGCAGCCCAGACCATAAAGTCGCCTAACGGCAACGTCTCGGTAACATTCTCTTTGACCGAAAAGGGACAGCCTACCTATGAGATGAGCTATAAGGGAAAGACTGTATGCAAGCCATCCCACTTAGGATTGGAACTGGCTAAGGATAAACATGCCTCTAAGGGTATGGAGGAAACCAGCCTGATGGATGGTTTTACTGAAACCGGCAGCAAGACATCGACTTTCGATGAAACCTGGAAGCCGGTATGGGGTGAAACCGCTACCATCCGCAACCATTACAACGAGATGGAGGTAAACCTGAACCAGGCTGCTTCTAAGCGTAACATCACCATCCGTTTCCGTGTATATGATTATGGTATGGGCTTGCGCTATGAGTTCCCACAACAGGAAAGTCTGAATTATTTCGTCATCCAGGAGGAGCATACCCAGTTTGCCATGGCAGGCGATCATACCGCTTACTGGATTCCTGGTGATTATGATACACAGGAGTATGATTACAACATTACTCCATTGACAGGCATTCGCCCAATTATTGCGAAAAACCGTGAAGCTTACAAGAGCAATTCGTCTACCACCGTCTTCTCTGATACCGGTGTTCAGACCTCTCTCCAGATGAAGACTAAGGACGGACTCTACATCAACATCCATGAGGCTGCCTGTCTGGATTATCCTACCATGCACCTCAATCTGGACGAGAAAACATTGACCTTCGAGTCTTGGCTTACTCCTGATGCCGTGGGCAGAAAGGGATTTATCCAGACTCCATTCAATACCCCTTGGCGTACCGTGATGGTAAGTGATGATGCCCGTGATATGCTTTCATGCAAGTTGACATTGAACCTCAACGAGCCTTGCAAGATTAAGGATACATCCTGGATTCATCCTACCAAGTACTGCGGTGTATGGTGGAACATGATTGTAGGCACCAAGACCTGGAGCTATACCAACGATCTGCCATCTGTGCGTCTCGGCGTTACTGATTACAGCAAGTGCAAGCCTAACGGTACTCATGGTGCAACCAACGAGGAAGTGAAGCGCTACATCGACTTTGCAGCCAAGAACGGTTTGCAGGAAGTATTGGTAGAAGGCTGGAACGAAGGTTGGGAAGACTGGTTCGGTCATCAGAAGCTCGATGTTTTCGACTTCGTGACTCCATATCCTGACTTCGATATCAAGATGCTCAACGACTATGCTCATTCTAAGGGCGTGAAGCTGATGATGCACCACGAGACATCTTCTGCAGCTCTCAACTACGAGCGCCACATGGAAGATGCCTTCAACCTGATGAACAAATATGGTTATGATGCCGTAAAGACCGGTTATGTGGGAGATATCATCCCAAGAGGTGAGTATCACTACAGCCAGTTGATGAACAATCACTACCAGCGTGTCATCGAGACCGCTGCCAAGCATCATATCATGGTGAATGCACACGAGGCAACCCGTCCTACAGGTATCTGCCGCACCTGGCCTAACCTGGTTGGCAACGAGAGTGCACGTGGTACAGAGTATGAGGCATTTGGCGGTAACAAGTCTTATCATACCGTAATGTTGCCATTCACCCGTCTGCAGGGTGGTCCGATGGATTATACTCCTGGTATCTTCGAGACCAAGCTTTCTGAGTGGAGCAACAATAAGAGTTATGTTCATACCACCCTCTGTGGTCAGCTTTCGCTCTATCTCGTAATGTACAGTCCGCTGCAGATGGCTGCCGATCTTCCAGAGCATTATGAGAAGTATGATGATGCCTTCCAGTTCATCCGCGACGTAGCTTGCGACTGGGATGACTCCAAGTATCTGGAGGCAGAGCCAGCCAAGTATATCACCGTAGCCCGCAAGGCAAAGGGAACCGACAACTGGTTTGTAGGCGGTAAGACTGATGCAGCCCGCACAGCCGTAGTAAAGTTCGACTTCCTGGATAAGGGCAAGAAGTATGTTTGTGCTATCTATCAGGACGGCAAGAATGCCGACTATGAGAAGAACCCTAAATCTTACAAGATTGTTCACAAGACTGTGAAGAAGGGTGATGTTTTGAAGATTAATGAAGCCCGTGGTGGTGGTTTCGCCATCTCATTGCTCGCTAAATAAGCCTATAATTTCCGTATTTCCGTCCAATTGTCCGGTTGGTCGGAAATACGCTAAAAATGAGCGTAGATAATTTGTCACGGTTTTCTTCGCTCAGTTTGCTTTAATGTCCTGTATAACAATGACTTAACGATATGAATATCCAAAAACTAATAATTGCAGCATTGACAGCAACCGTTTTACCAACTTCATTGAATGCCCAGCAGACATTCAATGAGATGATGTATTCCAAGGAGAAAACCATGTTTATCCTGAATGCTCCAACAGCCCAAAAGTCTTCTGTAACCCTCCGACTTTATAAGCAAGGTCATGGAGGAAAGGCTTATAAAACGCTGAAAATGAAGAGGTTGGGCGATGAACGCTGGGAGGCTACAGTAAAGGGCGACCTCAAGGGAAAGTTCTATACCTTTGATATTGGCAAGGGTGAAACACCAGGTACATTTGCCAAAGCAGTAGGTGTGAACGGAAACCGTGGCGCCATCGTAGATTTGTATGATACCGATCCATCTGGATGGGATAAGGACGTGCGTCCTGCCCTGAAATCGCCAGCCGATCTCGTTGTCTACGAGCTTCACGTGCGTGATTTCTCCATTTCTCCTACATCCGGCTTGAAATATAAGGGTAAATATCTCGCCCTCACCGAGCCTAAGGCCATCGAATACCTCAAGAATCTGGGCATCAACGCCATCCACTTCCAGCCTGTATTCGATTTCGCTTCTATTGATGAGACCCGACTCGACAAACCACAGTTCAACTGGGGTTATGATCCGAAGAACTATAATGTGCCGGAAGGCAGTTACGCTACCGACCCTTATTCTCCAGCAACCCGCATCAAGGAGTTCAAGGAGATGGTGATGGCGCTGCATAAGGCAGGCATTCGAGTGATTTTTGATGCCGTATATAACCATACTTTCGATATCAACGGCAGCAATTTCCAGCGTACCTATCCTGATTATTATTATCGCAAGACCAAGGATGGTAAGTATTCTGACGGTTCAGGCTGTGGCAACGAGACTGCTTCTGAAAAGCCTCTCATGCGTCAGTATATGCTGGAGAGCGTGAAATATTGGATAGACGAATATCATATCGACGGTTTCCGTTTCGACCTGATGGGTGTTCATGACATTGAAACCATGCAGGCTATCCGTGAGATGGTAAACCGCATCGATCCTAGCATCTATATTTATGGTGAGGGATGGAGTGCAGGCAGTTGTGCTTATCCTACCGAGAAACTGGCGGTGAAGGCGAATACCCAGCAGCTCAAGGGTATCGGTGCTTTCAGCGATGATATGCGCGATGCGCTCCGTGGTCCTTTCTCTGATGACCATCAGGGTGCGCTCCTGGCTGGTCTTACAGGTCAGGAGGAGAGTCTGAAGTTCGGTATTGTGGGTGGCATTGCTCATCCGCAGGTGGATATGACAAAGGTGAACTATGACAAGGAGCCTTGGACCAACAATCCTACCGAGCAGATCAGTTATGTAAGCTGCCACGACGATATGTGTCTGGTAGACCGTCTGAAGGCAAGCATCACATCTCTTACCGACAAGAATATCCCTGAAGCAATACGTACTGCCGAGTTGCTCCGCATCGATAAGCTTGCGCAGACCTGCGTCTTCACTTCCCAGGGTGTTCCTTTCATCCTTGCCGGCGAGGAGATGCTCCGCGACAAGAAGGGAGTACACAACAGCTATAATTCTCCTGACAGCATCAACCAGTTTACCTGGACTAATCTGCAGAAGTATCCGCAGGTGTTTGCTTATTACAAGAGTCTGATCCAGCTCCGCAAGAATCATCCAGCCTTCCGTCTTTCAACAGGCGATAAGGTACGTCAGCATCTGGAGTTCCTGCCTTGTCAGCAGACTTGCCTCGTAGGTTTCCAACTCAAGAATCTGGAGGGCATTGATGCCTGGAAGAACATCATCGTGATCTATAACTTCAATAAGGAGGCAAAGAAGATGCAGATTCCTGAGGGTAATTATACCGTGGCTTGCTGCAATGGTATAATCAATGAGGAAGGCTTAGGCTTTGTTTCGGGAAAGGAAGTTGAGGTTGCTTCTCAGTCAGCCCTGATACTTTATCAGAAATAATATTTATCTATATAATAAGGTGTAATATGAAAAAGATAATAGCTTCTTTATTGCTTATGAGTAGTGCAATAAGTATGAATGCAGCGGTCAACGTGAACCGCATTGAACCTACCGACTGGTATGTGGGCATGAAAGATGCTTCACTCCAGCTGATGGTGTATGGCAAGGATATCAGGAATGCCGATGTAACGGTAGACTATCCGGGTGTGAAGGTAGATAGCATCGCCCGCCTTGATTCTCCTAATTATCTCCTGGTTTATCTTAACCTCGATGGAGCAAAGGCTGGTGAGATGACCCTCAACTTCAAGCAGGGCAAACAGTCGAAGAAGGTGAAGTATGTGTTGAAAAACCGTGAGATGGCGGGCGACAAGCGCATCGGTTTCTCTAATGAAGATGTGCTCTATATGCTGATGCCAGACCGTTTCGCCAATGGCAATCTGAAGAATGATGCCTTTAAGACGATGCGTGATAAGACCTGCAACCGTGCAGAGCCTAGTCTGCGACATGGTGGCGACCTGGAGGGAATCCGCCAGCACTTGGATTATTTTAACCAGTTGGGTGTAACCGCTCTGTGGTTTACCCCGGTTTTGGAGAACGACAGTCCAAGCAACGGCAAGAACAGCAGTTATCATGGTTATGCTACCACCAATTATTATCGTGTAGACCCACGTTTCGGAACCAATGCCGATTATAAGCAGCTGATAGATGAGGCTCACAAGAAAGGTTTGAAGATAGTGATGGATATGATTTTCAACCATTGCGGCTTCGAACATCCTTGGGTTGCCGATATGCCTTCAAAGGACTGGTTCAATAAACCAGAATGGCTGGCTCCTGAAAATCAGACTGCCGAGCATCAGAAGAACATCGGTACGGTGGATGGCGCTGCTAAGGTGAACGATAAGTATCTGCAGACCAGTTATAAGCTGACTCCGGTACTTGATCCATACGCCAGCAAGGTAGATCTCACAGAAACCGTAGACGGCTGGTTTGTTCCAACTATGCCTGACCTCAACCAGCGTAACCCACACGTTATCAAGTATCTGATTCAGAACAGCGAGTGGTGGATAGAGAGCGCTGGTATCGACGGCATCCGTATGGATACCTATCCTTATGCCGACCGCGATGCGATGGCACACTGGATGAAGGTGCTGGGCGAGGAGTATCCTCACTTCAATACCGTAGGCGAGACTTGGGTAACCGAGCCAGCCTATACTGCAGCCTGGCAGAAGGACAGCAAACTTTCAGAGAAGAACAGCTATCTGCCAACCGTTATGGATTTCGCCTTCTTCGACCGCATCAATAGTGCAAAGAAAGAAGAGACCGATGACTGGTGGAACGGCATGAACCGTCTCTACAACGTGTTCTGCTACGACTATCTCTATCCTAATCCAAAGAGCGTAATGGCATTCATCGAGAATCATGATACCGACCGCTTCCTGGGTGAAGGCAAGGATACCCTGGCTCTGAAGCAGGCGCTGTCATTGCTTCTTACCATCAATCGCACTCCTCAGCTCTATTATGGTACAGAGGTGCTGATGAACGGTACCAAGAGTGTAACCGATGGCAATGTACGCAAGGACTTCCCTGGCGGTTGGGCTGGTGACAAGCACAATGCCTTTACTGCCGAAGGAAGAACACAGGCAGAGAACCAGATGTTCAACTGGCTCAGCAATCTGTTGCACTGGCGTCAGGGCAATGAAGTGATTACCAAGGGCAAGCAGACCCAGTTCTGTCCTCAGAAGGGTGTTTACGTGATTGCCCGCCAGTATAAGGGTAAGAATGTGATGACGGTTATCAACGGCAAGAACGAGGCAAACGAGCTGAATGTTTCCCGTTATGCAGAGATTATCGGTTCTCATGACAAGGCTACGGATGTTACAAATGGTCGCACCGTTCTCATCAACAAGAACGTGAAGCTCCGTCCTCGCCAGAGCATGATTCTTGAGTTCTAAAACGCAAGTATGTTCCTATATGAACGTTCCTAGAGTTGTAAATTTACACTTCTAGGAACGTTTTTTCTTGATAAAAATTCTTTCGTTTCGTTTTTTCTTCGTACTTTTGCAATCAGAAGTTTAAAAACTTAATAAAATGATCGAAGAACTAGGAAAATGGATGTTAGATATATCTAAGTATATAATAACAGCATATGTTTTAGTTAGGATGTTTGGCAAAGAGGATGATTCTGTTTGGACATTGGTGTCGGCTATCTTGTTAGCAGCACTCTTGTTTGGAATGGGGTTATATTTTGTCAAACGAGGAAAAGAGAATTTAAAAAAGAAAGGAAAATAATTATGGATTACGGATTATTGGGAATGTATATATTTCTGGCTTTGATTGCTGTTGGTTCTTTCATTTACGTTAAGATAGAAGACAGAAAAGAGCAAAAGAATAGTTAATGATTAGATACATTTTTTCCATCATAGCAGCATTCTTCATAACCTTGAGCAGTTGGGCGCAAGGTGGGCTGCCTAGTCGCTATAGTGTAAGCTATCTCAATATGGCTGCAGGTATGCCGAATAATTTTGCTGATGATATCTTTCAGGACTCTTACGGCTTCGTATGGATCAGTACGCATGGTGGTGGACTGGTGCGCTACGATGGCTTCAATTTCATGAACTTCGGTTTGGGGGCTCCTGGTATCAGTCTGCGAAGCAACAGCTGCCGCAATACTTGCGAAGATCATTTCAAGCGTCTTTGGGTGGCTTTCGAGGAAGGTCCACAGGTGCTCGACCTCAATACCATGCAGCCTGTTGTTCCACCTTGTGTGAACAGCCAGGTAGAGGCACAACTCAACAAAGTATTCAAGAACCTTTGCACCCGAATATATTGTGATGCAAAGGGCAATATATGGATGCTTTCTTTCAACCAGCTTACCCGTTTCGGCTTTAACGAAAAGGGCGAGGTGAACAGCGTCTTGTCTACATCCTATCCTTATAATGCTCCCGATCTTGGAATCTGTGATGTCTATCGCAGAGGAACGGTTGTATTATGCAACAATGGAGTGGTGAGCGAGTTTTCTGTGAAGAACAATCAGCTCGTAGCAAAGAACATCTCATCCCTGTTTCCTCCGCTCGAAGGCTGGTATGCCGGTGCCATCATCTCATATCATGGCAAGATATGGCTAGCTACGAATCGCGGATTGTTTAATAGTGCTAAGCAGGAATTCCATTGCTCTGCTACAGACCATTCGCTCCAGCACGAAGTAGTGACGAGCCTTGCCGTTTCTCCAGGAGATAAACTTCTGGTCGGAACGCTCTGTGGTGTGGATATCTTCAAAGATAAAACCGGAGAGATAGAACATTGGAACACTGCTACGGCTGTGAATCCGCTGAGCAGCAACTTTATCAACAGTCTTTTCTCTAAGAACGGACAGATATGGGTAGGTTCCGAGACAGGTGGTGTTATCAAGCTGGCTCCACGTCAGCTGAATTTGGAATTCTACCGTCACGACCCCGCCAACCTAGGCAGCATCTCTCCCAACGCAGTCAATGCCATGTATGCGGCAGCTGACGGAACCCTGTGGGTAGGAACTGTAGAGGGAGGTCTCAATGCCTTGACTCCAGGCAGCATGAACTTTGTTCATTATACGGTGGCAAATTCCGGTTTGCCGCATAATACCGTCTCGGTTCTTGCAGCCGATAACCGCAATCAGCTCTGGATTGGTACCTGGGGTAGGGGCTTTGCTGTGATGAATCTCAGTCAGCCGGGCAAGATTATTCCTCTGGTGATAGATGCAAAGCATCAGCATTTACTTAACTTTGCCGGTGCCTTGGCTTACGATCCTATCAATGATGGTATGTGGCTCGGAACCAATGACGGTCTCTTCTTCTATGATATGAAGCGCCGCCAACTCATCGAACCTTTCAGGGAATGCCAGAATGTGCGCGGCTGCATTGGTTCTCTGATAACCCGAAAGGGCAAACTCCTGATGGGTTGTGTGCGGGGAATGGTAGAGGTCGACCTCAAGTCGCGTCCTCATGGCAAGGGCGATTTCGCTGTGACGTATCATCAGTATAAACTCGACAATCCGAAGAGTGGAGTCTTCGATAAGATATTGTCTTTCTGCCAGGCTAAGGATGGAAAGATATGGATGGGCAGTAACGGCTACGGTCTGTATTGCTATACCAGCGATAAAAACGGAAAGCCTCAAGTGAAGTCGTATACCACCAATAACGGACTTGCCAACAATATCGTGAAGGGTATTGTAGAGGATAACCAGGGTATGTTGTGGATAGCTACCGATAACGGACTCTCTATCTTCAATCCGAAGACCGAGGCTTTCTGCAGTTTCTCCCGTGAAGATGGTCTGATCAGTTCGCAGTTCTATTTCAATGGAGCCATCCGCAATGCCAAGGGCGAAATATTCCTGGGCACCGATGCGGGTATGATGGCTGTAAAGGGCATAAACCGTTCTGTGCATCAGACGGGTAAGTTGTGCTTTACCGAACTTCTGGTAGATAACCAGCCTGTCTTTGCCGGCAGCGATTATCTGGAAGAAGACATTTCTATTGCCAGAAAGTTGCGTATCCATGAGAGTGATAAGTCGTTCACCCTCTTTTTCTCAGCGCTCAATTATGGCTGCGAGACACAGGGCGTGTACCTTTATCGCATGAAGGGATACGAGAATGAGTGGGTTCAACTCAAGGCTGGTCAGCATAGTGTGCGTTATTCCACTCTGCCAGCTGGAGACTATAAGTTTGAGGTGAAATATATCCCATCTATCAATTCCGACAAGGAGCAGGTGATCTCTGTAGAAGTTCAGATTACTCCTTATTTCTGGAAGAGCTGGTGGTTTGTTACCCTTATTATAATAGGTATCATCGCCTTGCTCCAATATGCTTATGTGCGCCGTCTCAACAAGATGCGCGAAGAGGAAGTAGAGGCTCTGTACCGTCCTATCGAGGCTGCGATGAAGGAAAGTGATGAACCTGAAAAGCTGCAGAGTCGCATCCAGATGATTCTGCAGAACCAGAAGCGTTATCAGGACAGTCAGAAAAAGAGCATTGAGGCTGACAGGAAGATGGTAGAGGAGACTATACGTCCATTCATGGAAGAAGTGATGGATGTGATGGAGAAGAATTACGATAATTCGGAGTTTGGTGTACAGGAGCTGGCAGATGCCTTGGGTATATCCCGCAGTGTACTGAGCAAGAATCTCTCCAAGGAGACAGGCTTGCCAACAGCCCAGTTTATCCGCAACTACCGTCTCGACATCTCGCGCAAGATGATGGCAGATAAAACTTCCAACCGAAATATTACGGAGATAGCCTACCGTGTAGGCTTCAACGATCCGAAGTATTTCACCCGTTGCTTCACCAGGCAGTTTGGCATCTCACCGACTGCATATAAGGATCAGTTGGATTCTCAGGGTTCAGATATGGCATAGTTCTCCTTGGATTCTTCGGAGAAATAATGTTCCTGGATGTGATAATTTGTTAAGTAAATAAAATAAAACAGAGGGGCTACTTGATATAAGTCAAGTAACCCCTTGTTTTGTATGTGTGGGTACACAACTGGTGGATAAGCACGTAATATCCTTAAAAATCCACTGTTTATGCAGTTTGTCCACCTATAAAACCCATTTGTCCACCCAAGATAATCCGGTTAATTGTACTTTTGCCACTGAAAAAGGATTTAAGAATTTTAAATAACCTATTTGAATAGTAAACAAACAACCTAAAGGCGTTAAGTTATGAAGTTAAGAAAAACTTTACTTTCGTTTGCTTGTGCTATCATGGTGGCATTAAGTTTCACTGCTTGTGGTGATGACTGGGGCCGACAGGACGATCCTGCTGGCGGACAGATTTACCCATCTAAGACAACAGTGGCAACTTATGACTTTGAGTATTCAGAAGAGAAACCTGAGTATTCAGACATGATAAGTCACGATGAGTCATGTGAGGTGACCAATGATGAGACCCTCGCAAGTAATGTATTGCACATCAATGGTAAGGGTGGTGCCAAGATTGCCAATCCTTTCAATGGTGTGAAGTTGCAAAATGGTGCTGCCATCACTTTCGCTGTAAAGATTGATGCAGCCGTAGCTGAGGACGGAACAGTCGCCGATGTTGACTTGACCCGACCTCTTATCTCATTTGGTTCAGATGAGAAGGATGCTGCTGGTAATGATATCAGTGCTCACTTCTATATCACTGCCAATGGTCAGGTGGTTTACAACAAGCCTACCCAGTTGCAGAGTTTGAACCTGAATGAGAATGACCCTTCTTCTGTGAAGACAGGTATTCTCTCTCCTAATGAGTGGCATTTCGTAGCCCTTCAGCTTTCTACTGAAGGTTACCAGCTCTACGTTGATGGTAAGAAGAGCCTTTCTGGTTATCAGACATCATCAAGTGCTACCTCTTTCCAGTACAAGACCTTGGTTGATTCCATCAACTCTTTACCTTATATATATATAGGTGGAGACAGCAAGTTGACAGCCGAAGAGACCAACACCGTATCTATCGACAATGTTACCCTGATCCGTAACATGATGGAAGAGAAGGATTGGAATAAGACCATTGGTGGTAATGGTGGTGGTGATGAAGCTTTCAAGAATGTAGAGTTTGTGAAGGAGGATGGTACTCCTACTACCGAAATCGGTACTTCTGATTGCTCTGCTGCTTGGTGGACTAGCTTCTCTGACTACTATCGTATTCCTGCAAATGGTTCTATCCACTTGAAGTTTACCAACCATACATCAGGTGCTGGCAATTGGAACAACTGGAACCTCTGTTTGAGTACAGATGATGTACGTAATGGTGGTAATTATTCAGAGTATTTTGTTATCCGTAGCGATGCATTTGGTTGGGGTAGTTCCTATGCCTCTGGAAAGTGGGATAATGAAGTTTATCCTGCCAATGATGATGAATGGGCTGTGTTCCGTCAGAATATGGAGGGTGCCAAGGTAGATATGACCATTTCCCGTTCTGGTACAGATATCAAGGTAGTAGCAGTGGCAACCTGTACAAATGGTAAGGTTTACACCGAAAGATTCACTGCTCCTTGCAATGATGCCAATGAGGTTCTCCGTGCCTTCCTGATTGTTGATGGTTCTTATCTTGTCATGGATACCAACGAGTGTCAGGCACAGACTGCTGTAGAAGTTACAACCAGTGAAATCGGAACTTCTGATTGCTCAGCCGCTTGGTGGACACAATTCTCTGATTATTTCCAGATTCCTTCCGGTGCTTCATTGCACCTCGGTTTCACCAACCATACATCAGGTGGTGGTAACTGGAACAACTGGAACCTCTGTGTCAGCACCGATGATGAGCGTGCTGGTGGTAATTATTCAGAGTATTTTGTTATCCGTAGCGATGCATTTGGCTGGGGGGGTTCTTATGCCTCAGGAAAGTGGGATAATGAAGGTTATCCAGCCAATGATGATGAGTGGGCTGAGTTCCGCCAGAATATGGAGGGTGCCAAGGTAAATATGACCATTTCCCGTTCTGGTACAGACATCAAGGTGGTAGCTGTAGAGACCTGTACTAACGGCAAGGTTTACATCGAGAGATTTACTGCTCCTTGTAGTGATGCCAATGAGATGCTCCGTGCCTTCCTGATCGTTGATGGTTCTTATCTTGTGATGGATCCTGCAGCTTGCTATATTGGAAAGCCTTTGTATTAAACGGAGGCTGAACTTCAACAATAACATTAATAGAATAAACAATGAACAATAACATATTGCATAAGTTATTCTTGACCTTGACACTGGTGCTCCTTACTTTAGGAGCATCAGCACAGGTTACCGTATCTGGTAATGTGTCAGATGAATCGGGTGAGCCTATCATCGGTGCTACTGTTATGGAAGCATTGACAACCAATGGTGTTGTTACTGATTTCGACGGTAACTTCAAGATTCAGGTGAAGAACGAGAACGCTACTTTGAAAATCTCTTATATCGGTATGGTTGCTCAGAACATCCGTGTAGGTAATCAGCGTAATATCAAGGTGGTTCTCAAGGACGAAAGTCAGAAAATCAATGAGGTCGTAGTCGTTGGTTACGGTCATCAGAAGAAGGAGAGTGTCGTAGGTGCTATCTCTCAGGTTAGTTCAGACGACCTCTTGAATACCCCTACAGCCAACGTAACACAGGCTATTGCCGGTAAGATTCCTGGTGTCGTAACCACTCAGGTATCTGGTGCTCCTGGTGCCGATGACGCTACCATCAACATCCGTGGTCGTGCAACCTTCGCTGGCGACGGTGCTCCATTGGTCATGGTAGATGGTGTAGAGCGTGCTTTCTCTCAGGTGGCTCCTGATGATATCGAGAGCATCTCTGTATTGAAGGATGCTTCTGCTACAGCCGTTTATGGTGTGCGTGGTGCGAATGGTGTCATCCTCGTTACTACCAAGCGTGGTAAGGATATGAAGCCAGAGGTTAGTTTGACCAGCAACTTTATGTGGGGTACTCCAACCCGTAAGCCACACTATCTGAATTCTTACGACTCTGTAACTCTCCTGGAGGAGGCTCTGAAGAACGATGGTCTTCCATCACAGTATACAGCTTCTGATATCGAGATGTACCGCAAAAGCTGTGCCGGTGAGTTGACTGGTGCTGATGCCCTTCTCTATCCTAATGTAGACTGGTATGATGAGGTGCTCAACAACTGGGCTCCTTCTCAGCGCTATAATGTAAGTGTACGTGGTGGTACGAAACGTATGCGCTACTATGTATCTGGTGAAATGTACAACCAGGGATCTTTGATCAAGAACCTCAGCCAGGATGTCTACGGCAACTCTTCAAGCCCTGGTTACAACCGTTACGCTTTCCGTGCCAACATGGACTTCTTCCTCTCTAAGGATTTGACATTCAGCGTAAACTTCGGTACACGTTTCGAGAACCGTCATGGTTCAAACACTAACGAGAGTTCTACCAACTATGATATCTTCGCACGTATCAACCATACTCCAGGTTGGATCTTCCCAGTATCTTATGAGGTACAGAATGGTGAGACTACCAAGACTCTCTATGGTGGTACAGCCGTATATCAGGACAACGTAGTAGCTGCCCTTGCCAAGGGTGGATACTATCGCGGAACCAATACCATCAACGAAACCAACTTCATCGCAGACTACAAGATGGACTGGTTGACTCCTGGTCTTTCTGCCCGCGGTATGGTTTCATTCGACTATGACTCTTATTATAAGAAGACATTCGGTGCAGCTTTTGCAACCTATGAATTGAACGACCGCAACAACTTTACAAGTGCAGATGCTTATACCAAATATAATGTAGATGGCGACCTGGCTTACTCTAAGGGTTCTTCTACAACTTACAAACTCTATATGGAGGGTCAGATCAACTACGCCCGCAAGTTTGGTAAGCACGACGTTACAGGTATGGTACTTTACAACCAGAACGACTACCGTTACAATTCAGACCTGGCTAAGCGCTATCAGGGTCTCGTAGGTCGTGTAACTTACGGTTATGATGACAAGTATCTCGCTGAGGTTAACGTTGGTTACAACGGTTCAGAGAACTTCCTCAAGGGCAAGCGCTTCGGTTTCTTCCCTGCATTCTCACTCGGTTGGCGTGTAACTCAGGAAGAGTTTATGAAGCCAACAGAAAACTGGTTGAACAACTTGAAGATCCGTGCATCTTACGGTGAGGTTGGTAACGACGTTTATACAGTAGGTGGTGTGGCTCAGCGCTTCCTCTATGAGGAAAAGTGGAACCAGATTACAAACGATTACTACTTCGGTAATACTGGTACAACCGGTATCTTCGAGAGCCAGTATCCTAACTATGGTGTAACCTGGGAGCGTGCCAAGAAGTTCAACGTAGGTTTGGAGTTCGGCTTGTTCAATGGTATGCTGACCGGTAACTTCGACTACTTCGTTGAGAACCGTAACGATATCCTGACAGAATATTTGAGTCGTCCACAGTGGGTAGGTGTAACGATGGCTGCCGGAAACCTCGGAAAAACTCAGAACAAGGGTTACGAGTTGGAACTCCATCACTTCAACCACATCGGCAAGGACTTCACCTATAATGTAGGTGTTACCTTCTCTCATGCAGCCAACAAGATCAAGAATATGGATGAGCCTGCTTACAAGACCGCTTACCGCAAGCGCGAAGGTCACCCAATCAACCAGTACTTCGGTTTGGTATGCGAGGGCTTCGTAACACAGGCCGACTTGGATAATCCTAACTTCCCTGTATCAACTTACGGAAACGTAAAGGTTGGTGACCTGAAGTACAAGGATATGAATAACGATGGCTTCATCGATGACCGTGATGAGACATTCATCGGCTACAGCGATATTCCAGAGAACACATACGCTCTGACACTCGGCGCCAACTATAAGGGCATCGGTTTCGAAGTAATGTTCCAGGGTGTAGATCATGTATCCCGTTACTACGACAGCGATGCGATGTTCGCCTTCCAGAACAACGGTAAGGTAAAGGATATCCACCTGAACCGCTGGAACCCTGCAAAGAGCGAGGCAGAGAACCTGGCAACAGCAGAATATCCATTGCTCCATTACGGAAGCAACGGTGACCACAACCAGCGCCAGAACTCATTCTTCCTGAAGAACGGTTCATTCGTCCGTCTGAAGAACATCGAGTTGAGCTATACATTCCCTAAGGAGTTGATCAAGCATATCGGTATGAGCAATGCCCGCTTCTACATCAATGCCAACAACCTCTTTACATGGGATCATCTCGACGACTTGGTTGACCCAGAGAGCAACGGTTCAAACCGTTACCCACTCTTGAAGACCGTCAACGTAGGTTTCAATGTCGTATTCTAATTCAAGAACATTCAAAAAGAATCGAAAATGAAGAAATATAGTATATTTGCTTTGGCACTCGTTATGGGAGCAATGACGCTCACCTCTTGCGAAGACGCCTTCGGCAATTTCCTCGACAAGCAGCCAAGCAATGAGTTGACAAAAGCTGAGGTGTTGGGTAACTTCACTCTGTTGGAAGAGAACCACAACGATACTTACAACTTCCTGCTTCACGGTGCCAACCGCGTGAACAACTCATGGATGGATGCTGCTACCGACCTGGCTGAATCTAGTATCGGTACATCAGGTACACGTACCACATTCAATATAGGTAACTATTATGGTGGTGGCGGTGCAGCAGAGTTGACTTCTCCTTGGGAGAGTCGCTATCGTGGTATTCGCAAGTGCAATATCACCATCAACACATTGGAGCAGGACACAGAGAACAAGCTTCGCCCTGCAGATATTGACGTAGAACTTTACAATTCACGTAAGGCAAACTATATTGCAGAGGCCCGTTTCCTCCGTGCCTATTTCTACTGGGAACTGTTCCTCCGCTACGGTCCGGTGCCATTGGTTACTACCGAGCTCGACCCTAATGGTGACTTGATGACAGGTTATACTGAGCGCCCAGACCTCAGGACCTTCATGGATTATCTCTTCAAGGAGGTGAAGGAATGCGAGAGCAGTCTGAAGACTTATGCAGAGACCAGCGATGCTACTTATGCAGGTGAGGTGAACCAGCCTACAGCACGTGCCCTCTATGTTCGCATGATGCTCTATATGGCAAGTCCACGCTACTCAGCACAGAGCGGTGTTACCTGGCAGCAGGCTGCAGACGCAGCTGCGGGCTTCATCGCTGACTATGGTGAGAATTATAGATTGGAAGACCGTACCAACGGTGGTGTAGCAGCCTACAACAATGCCTGGTTGCTCAACACTTATACTGACAAGAACCCTGAGGTTATCTTCTTCCGCAACGATGTAGCCATCGGTTGGAGCGGTATTTCTACCGATACTCCAGTAGGTGAAGGTGGACAGGGTGGTCTTTGCCCAAGCCAGAACCTCGTAGATATGTATGATATGGAAGATGGTTCAGCTCCTTTCAAGCAGTATGATGCAACAGGTGCTCCGGTTTATGTAAACGGCAAGCCTGTCATCAACGAAGAGAGCGGTTATACAGAGCAGAAGATGTGGAAGAACCGTGATCCACGCCTCGCAGCTACCATTCTTTACAATGGTTGTGAGTGGGGTCAGGCTACCAGCACCAAGACCAATGTCATTGATGTGGTTTATGGTCATCGCGATAATCCTATCGGCAACCAGAATGCTACTCCAACAGGTTATTATGTACGCAAGTATATTCCTGAGACCATCCTGAGCAGCAACCACAGCGGTACAGCCAAGCGCCTCTGGAAGATCTTTACCTATAGCGAACTGCTTCTGAACTATGCTGAGGCATTGAACGAGGCTGACTATGCAGGCAACAAGACACAGGTTTGCAACCTGCTCGACCAGATTCGTCATCGTGGCGGTATCATCGGTAATGTAGCCGACCGTGCAGACTTGAATTCTCAGTCAGCTATGCGCAACTTCATCCACAAGGAGCGTACCATCGAACTTGCTTTCGAGGAGCACCGCTGGTGGGATGTACGTCGCTGGAACGTAGCAGGCGATGCGCTCGGCCGTGATATCTACGGTGTAAACGTGGCAGCAGATGGCACCATTACCCGTAAGGTAGCCCAGCACCGCAAGTGGCAAGACAAGTTCTACCTCTATCCAATCCCAGAGGCTGAGGTTTGGAAGATTGGTCAGAACTTCCAGAACGATGGTTGGAAAGAATAACTCTTTTAATGATAGAATCGTATGAATAATATTCAGAATATATATAATAAGGTATCTTCATCAAGCAAAGTCTTGATGCTGAGTGCACTTCTCTGTGCTTCAAGCTCTGTCTTGGCACAGGAGCAGGTGCTCAAAGGCCGAATCGTCAACAGCCAGGGTGAACCAATCCCTGGAGCTGTTGTCAACGTGGCAGAGGAAAGCCGCATTGCCCTGACCGATAAGGATGGTTACTTTACATTAAAGAAGGTAACTCCTAGCGATGAAATCTGCGTAAGTAGCGTAGGTTACAAGAATGCGCAGGAGAAGGTGACCACTTTTGACGGTACATACGTCATCAAGATGGAAGATGATGCTGACGAGTATGAGCATCTCGCTCCTGTTCCTTTCGGCGAGCAGAAAAAGAAAATCTTGACTGATTCCCGTTCGGTTGTTTCAGGCGAGGAATTGCAGAAGCATCCTGTTACTATTCTTCAGAATGCCTTCACCTCAACACTGAATGGTGTGGAGACTTACGAATGGTCTTCTGAGCCAGGATGGTCGGAGAGCTTCCTCTTTATCCGTGGTATCCGTACCACCAACCAGAGTGCCCGTTCTCCACTGATTATCGTGGACAACGTAGAGCGTGACCTCTCCTTCCTCGATGCTTATCCTATCGAGAGCATCACCGTACTGAAGGATGCTGCCGCTTCTTCTATCTATGGTATGCGTGGTGCCAATGGTGTGATTATGGTTACTACCAAGCGCGGTAATGCCGGTAAGACTAAGATTGATTTCACTCAGGAAGTCGGTTTCCAGACCCTCGCCAACAAGATGGAGGTTCAGAACTCTTACAACATGGCGATGACCCGTAACCAGGTACGCTATCTGAGCGGTATGGATCCGATGTACACCCAGGAGCAGCTCGACAACTACAAGTATGTATGCGATGGTGGAAAGTTTGCTGACGATGATATCCGCAAGTACCAGTACTTCAATACATCTTGGGCAGACCAGTTGTATCGTGAAGCTGCACCGCAGTATCGCACCAACCTGCAGATTAGTGGCGGTAACCAGCGTGCCCGCTACTATGTAAGCTTCTCTTACCTGCGCCAGGAGGGTATGTGGAATACCGAGGGTACAGAAATGAATGATGGTTACAGCACACAGCACGTACTGAACCGCTGGAATCTCCGTTCTAACATTGATATCGATGTATCCAAGTATCTGAACGTATCTCTCGACTTGGGTGGACGTATAGATAACATCTCTCAGCCTACTGAGCCTGTGTTCAACCTCGTTACCTTCGGTGTAATCGAGGCAAACCCTATGGCTCCTACCCATAACCCTGACGGAAGTATCTATTCTTCATCTACAGCCAACAACCCGGTACGTTACCTGGGTGGTTCCGGTTTGGAGAAGAACCGTCGCCGTAACTTGTATTCTACCTTGAATGCCAAGTACGATTTGAGTCCTGTATTGAAGGGCTTAGGCTTGTTCGGTACAGTCAGCTTCGATGCATACGAGACTTTCGAGTCAACACAGACTGCTCAGATGGATTCATGGAACTACGACTACGATAACCTGGCGGTTACCGATGTCAGCCAGTTCAAGTATACCAAATATACAACCAAGGCAGCTTTGAGCAACCCATCAGCTAATCAGCGTGGTTACTACTACAACCTGAATTTGTTTGGTGGTGTAAGTTATAAGAACAGTTTTGGTAAGCATAATGTAGATGCCCGTGCCTTTGCCCGTTACTACCGTAATGAGGAAGCAGGTTCAGATTACTCTACCCAGCAGAGTGCATCTTCAAACCGATATCTGGCATACAACTTCCAGGGAACATACGACTATGCCAACAAGTATATCGCCTCAGTCAACCTCTCTCGTATGGGATGTGACAACTTCTCACCAGACGACCGTTGGGGAACCTTCTGGGGGGCATCTGCTGGATGGGTACTCTCTGAGGAATCCTGGATGAAGAAACTTGGTTTCATCAATCTCTTGAAGCTTCGGGCTTCATACGGTGAGGCTGGTCAGTCAACCACCGGTGCAGGCCGTTACCCATATCAGAGTATCTATGGTTCAGCTACCGGTTACGGTTTCGGTTATAACGGAACTTTTGTGAATGGCTATGCTGAGAGCAAGACCGGTAATGCCAACAGTAAGTGGGAAATCTCCAAGATGGTAAACCTCGGTATTGACTGGAACCTCTGGAACAGCAAACTCTATGGTAGCTTCGATGTCTTCAAGGAGTGGCGTTCTAATATCCTGGTATCCCGTTCAACCGTGCCAGAAACCATACTTGGTGTGCCTGTAGCACAGGATTCATATGGTAAGGTTGAAAGCCGCGGTTACGAACTCGTTCTCGGACATCGTGGCAATATCGGCAAGGACTTCAAGTACTTCATCGAGGGGCAGCTTACCTTCAACACCAACAAGGTTACCGATATCGATGAAACTGCACCAGATGTAGAATGGCAGCGCAAGGCAGGTCATAGAATCTATGACAACACTTCGGTAGCCGAACTCTATGAGCAGGCTCAGACAGGTACCAACCGTGTGGGTGGATGGAACATCTATAAGTTCGATCAGTGGGCTTCAGATCTAAACCTGATTGCAACCTCTCAGCAGGATGCCATCGACCATCCGGAAAAGTATCCATACAATAGTTTCTCTAATGGAGCACAGCAGTTGGGTACAGCGGTGTTCAAGGATATCAATGGTGACCGCGTGATCGACTCAAAGGATATGGTACCAGATTCATACACCATCATTCCTGAGATGATTCCTACCTTCAACTTCGGTTTCGAGTATAAGGGCTTCGATGCCCGCATGATTGTGAATGCTTATCTCCGTCGCTCTGTATTCCTTTCACCAGCTATCAGCTACAGTGGTTGGAGTAACATGGGTACCCATGAGGTAACAAAGGCTTGGGGTTACTATACTGATGACCCTTCTGATCCTCGCAACGTGAATGCTACTTATCCACGTCCTGTTTATAATGGATTCGATGCAGTTGATTCAGACCGTGCTACAGGTTCTTACCAGAACAACATTTGGGTACGCAATGGTAACTTCTGGTCTATCCGTAATATTGAGGTAGGATACTCTTTGCCTGCTAAGTTGATTTCTAAGTTGTGGATGACTAAGTGCCGCGTTTACTTCAGCGCTTACAATATTGCTACCTTTAGCAGTCTGCCAGATGATGTAGACCCAGAGAAGCCATTGAGCTACTGCTGGTGGTATCCAAAGACAAAGTCATTTACATTTGGTATTAACATTGGTTTCTAATCAATTTTATCAAAAACGAATATGAAAAAGATATTAGTTAATATATCATTGGCGATGCTGGCTGTAGGAGGTATGACCTCCTGCAGCGACATCCTCGATAAGGAAGTCGACTTGACTTATACCGACGAGAACATCTACAGCAACTACGACCGTACCCGTGGTGTCTTGGCAAATGCCTATACCTATTTGCCTGATGCCTTTGCGGGATATACCGATGGTCAGTTCCGTGCTGCTTCTCGTGACTGTATGACCGATAATGCCATCTCTTACTGGAATGTGCATTACTATCACAGTGTGTTGAACGATTCATATGATGCCAAGAACCATTGGTTTGCTGAGAATTATTGGAGCAACGACCTGAAGGGCATCCGTGTCTGCAACGACTTCATTTCAAAGGCACGTGAGAGCGTAATCGGAAATGCTGAGAAGAGCGGTGACGACAACAAACTCTGCGATCGTTACAAGGCAGAGGCGCGTTTCATTCGTGCCATCCTTCATTTCGATATGATTGGCTATTTCGGTGCAGTGCCTATCGAGGATCATGTGTTGGATAATGCAGAGGCTGCTTCTATTGCCCGTACTCCAGCTCCTGAAGCATTGAAATGGGTTGCTGATGAATGCGATGCCATCATCCAGAGCGGTGCGCTCCCATTCCGTTACAGTAATGAAAATGAGAACTGGGGACGTATCAATGGTGCTGCTGTCTATGCATTGAAGTCAAGAGCATTGCTCTATCGTGCTTCTGCACTGAACAATCCTACAAATGATGTTACCTGGTGGCAGGAAGCTGCTGATGCAGCCCTCGCTTTCATCAATGCCAATAAGAGTTCTGCCAATCCTTATCGTCTGTACACTACAAGCGATAACAACCCTAACAAGAACTATTATGAGTGCTTCACCAGTACCCCTCACCTGAATCCTGAGTATATCCTCAGCCGCAGTGAGTGGAATACACGAGAAATTGAGATGTTCAACACTCCTTGTGGTTTCTCCGGTAATGTGAACTCTACCGGTCGTGTAAACCCTACACAGAATCTGGTTGATTCTTACGAGACCATTAATGGCCTTCCTATCGACCAGGATCCTTCTTACAACGACCAGGATCCATACAAGAACCGTGACCCACGTCTGGAGCAGACCATCTTCCACCAGGGAAGTATCTGGGGTGACAAGAGTCAGGACGAGGAGCGTGCCGTGGATGTATCTGTAGGTGGCAAAGACTACCAGGATCTTCATGGTGGTACCACTACCGGTTACTACTCTAAGAAGTTCGTTCACAATATGAGCTTCAAGAACCCTACCACATTCGTTACCGCTTGCCCTATCTTCCGCTATGCGGAGATTCTGCTTAATGCAGCAGAGGCATTGAACGAGGCAAAGGGTCCTGAAGCTGCCTACGGCTATGTAAACCAGGTTCGTGCCCGTGTGGGTATGCCTGCTTACAAGGGTATGACCAAGGAGCAGCTTCGTGAGCGTATCCGCAACGAGCGCCGCATCGAGTTGGCTTTCGAGGATCATCGTTTCTTCGATGAGCGCCGCTGGAAATTGTTTGATGGCAAGAGTGCTGCTACAGAGAAGAGTGAGCCACGCTACAAGCAGGTTTACAACATCTATAGCGTTGTTGTAACTCCTAATGAGAGCCAGGTATATACTTATCGCAACGATAATACCCATCCTACTCGTGCGTTCTCTTGTCCTAAGAATTATTACTTCCCAGTGCCTGATGACACTTACAAGAAGAATCCTAACTTAGGACAGAATGCAGGTTGGGAACTCTCTGATGCTCCTAAGAAGGACGACACCACTGAGGGTGAAACAACCGGTAAGTAATCTTTGTCAATATACATTATTATATTTTAGGTGAGGTCTATGGCGAAAACACCATAGACCTTCCTTGGTTTAAAAAAATCATATCTTAAACTTGAAATCGTATGAAGAAGTTATTACTTTCTGTCATGAGTCTGATGGCGATGAACGGAGCTATGGCTCAAACGGCTGTCGGCGAAAATGATCTGGCTAATGCATACGCTACCCAAACGATAACAGGGCGCATCGCGGTGCATGACCCTTCTATCGTGATGGATGTTACGGGCTCTACCACTAACCCTAAATATTATATCTACGGTTCGCATCTGGGCAGAGCCAAGACTTATGCTTCGGGCAACTATCAGATATGGAACACCTTCAAAACGGGTGAGGAGAATGCCGGAACCAGGAACAGTCTTTTTGCTGACGTGAATGGTAAATTAGTGAACTTCAAGGACGCTTATTCCACCCAAATGGTGAAGAAGGTGAAGAACTATAAGGGCGAGGAAGTCGATTTTCCTAACTTCGATGCCCATGCCTGGCAGGCGAAAGGCAATAATGTGAAAGGCATGCAGTGGGCACCAGACGTCATCTACAACAAGACCATGAAGAAATGGTGTATGTATATGAGTCTGAATGGCGACAACTGGTGCTCTACCATCGTGTGTTTTATATCCGACGACCTCGAGGGACCTTGGATTTATCAGGGACCAGTGGTATGCTCAGGCTTTTCGGGAAGATATGCCCACAATGGTTTCGCAGCCTCAGGTGACTGGAAGAATACCGACTTGGCGATTGCTACAGGTTGCACATCCCTGCCTCAGCGATACAACACGGACGAATGGAGTCCTTATGGTCCCAACTGTATCGACCCATGCGTGTTCTATGATGACGATGGCAATCTCTGGATGAGCTATGGCTCATGGTTTGCAGGCATCTTCATGATTAAACTTGACAAGGAGAATGGTCTTCGTGACTATACTTATACCTACCCATACCAGGTGAAGGGAGTAACAACTACAGCGGGAGCGGCAGATGCAAATGCTACCAGCGACCCCTATTTCGGCAAGAAGATAGCTGGTGGCTGGGGTGTTTCGGGCGAGGCTAGCTATATCCAGAAGGTGGGCAAGTATTATTATCTCTTTATGAGCTATGGCGGCTTGACGGCTGCCGGTGGCTATCAGATTCGTGTTTTCCGCTCTGAGAAACCTGACGGACCTTATAAGGACTGTCTTACTTCAACGGGCATTGATGCCATGTATGGCAAGTATATCCTCAATTTCGGTGGCGATGCCAAGCGCGACGAGGGTGTGAAACTCTTCGGCAACTACCAGTGGGAAACCATGCCTAATGCTGAACTGGCTCAGGGACATAATTCAGCCATCGTAGACCATAAGGGACGAGCACTCATCGTTTACCATACCCGCTTCTTGAACAGAAGTGAGGAGCATGAGGTTCGTGTACATCAGCTCTTCGTAAACCAGGATGGCTGGTTGGTTGCTGCTCCTTACGAGTTTAGCGGCGAGACTTATACCGATAATGATATTGCTACCCGACAGCTCTATGATGCAACAGAGGTAGCGGGCGATTATCAGATGATAGCTCATCCTTACCGTCAGAATACGGCAGCAATGGATTATGAGAAGCCTGTTACCATCCATCTCAATGCAGATGGTTCTATCTCAGGCGAGTATACCGGAAAATGGGAACTGGTGAGCGGTACAAGCTACATCAATCTTACCTTGAAGGGTGTTGCTACAGCCAATGCAGAGGTGAAGTTCAAGGGTGTGCTTACCGAGCAGACCATCGATTATACCAATATCAAAGCGCTCTGCTTTACAGCCCTCAGTTCTTCTGATGGTTTGGCTACATCAGGTGGTGCCAGCTTGCAGACTCGCGGTTTGAGTATCTGGGGAAGCAAGGCTGATGCCAAGGCGGCTATCAAATATACATTGGATAAGACCAGCGTTCCTTTCGCAGATGGTGCAACTTTGAATTCAAAGCCAAAGCTCCCAACAGAGGGGCATCTCGGTGCTACCATTTTCTGGAAGTCAAGCAATCCTTCTATTCTGACCGATGAGGGCGTAGTAAAAGGCAAGGGTAAGGTTACTATGACCATGACTATCAGCAAGGATGGTTATGAATGTGCTAAGGATTATACCCTGAACATCGATGCTGAGGCTGAGGAAACGACTCCGGTTTACTATCCTGTTTCTGCACAGAAGAATACAACGAATGCCTATGCCACTAACCTGAGTCAGGATTATACTGTAAAGGCTGGTAATAAGGCACAGTTCAAGTTCTATAACTATACTGTAGGTACAGAGGCTTACAAGAGTTGGGTATTGGGTGTTTCTAACGTTGCTCATGGCGCTACTGGCTATAAGGAGTATGTGATGTTGCGTAATGATAACTGGGAGAATATTACCTGGGACAACACCGGATGTGTCAACGATTACAATTGGGATACATTTGCGAAGGATATGAATGGCTCATTGGTAGATATGACCGTGGAATATGCTGCTACAGGCGCATTCAAGATGACTGCTGTGATTACCACAACGGATAATAAGGTGTATCATTATTCATATACAAAGACTATTACAGATAAGCCGTCTGAGATTAACGTGTTCTTTACCGGTGAGAACTCTTACATCGACGGCTCAAGCCTTTCTACAGGCATCTCGAACCCTATCATCATTCAGAAGAAGAATGATGGCAAGTGGTTCAACCTCTCCGGTCAGCAGGTAGACAAGAGCTACAAGGGTGTAGTGATTGTAAACGGAAAGAAATTTGTGAACAAGTAATCCTCTTATATATAATAAGGTGTAATTATATGAAGATTTCTAAAATACTATTGGGAGCAGCAATGTTCATTGCTGCTCCTGTTGTAAAAGGTGGTTGCCAGATGATGGCACAGAATGCTCCGCAGGAACCGATTGTGGTAGATACTCCTTTTGTCCACGACCCCGTGATGGCGTATGAGAATGGCAAGTACTATCTCTACTGCACAGGTCATGGCATCACGCAGATGACTTCCACCGACCGCAAGCATTGGACCATCGTTCCTCAGGGCGTGCTCAAGAACAGCGAGATTCCGGCATGGACGCATGATAGTGTGCCGGGGTTTACCACGCATATCTGGGCTCCGGATGTTATCCGCTTCAAGAACAAGTGGTATCTGGCTTATTCCTGTTCTACCTTTGGTAAGAACACATCTGCCATCGGCTTGCTGAGCAATACTTCCTTATCTGATAAGGATGGATGGAAGGATGAGGGCTGCCTCGTCGCCTCCAAGGGCGATAGAGACAACTGGAATGCCATCGACCCGAATTTCATCGTTGATGAGAAGGGAAACCCTTGGCTTACCTGGGGCTCTTTCTGGGATGGCATCCAGATGATTAAGTTGGATAAGAAGTCTATGCATGTCAAGAAGGGCGCCAAGCCTCAGACTATCGCCCGTCGTCATGCCGTAGGCGATGCATCAGTAGAACCGAATCCTACTTCTAAGTTTGCCGGCACCAATGCCATCGAGGCTCCTTTCATCATGAAGCATGGTGATTATTACTATCTCTTCGTGAGCTGGGATTACTGCTGCCGTGGTATCAAGAGCAACTATCGTGTTGCCGTGGGCAGGAGCAAGAAGGTTGCCGGTCCTTATTTGGATAAGGCAGGCAGAGACATGCGCAATGGCGGTGGCACCCTGTTGCTCGAAGGTGACAAGAAAGAATATGAGGCGATGGGCCATTGTTCTGCCTACTCTTTCCCTGATGGCGATTTCTTTTTCTGTCATGGTTATAGCGTGCCAAAGAATGGCGCCAGCATCCTGGTTCAGAAGAAAATCAACTGGACGGAAGATGGGTGGCTGACGCTGGAATAGCCTCGATTTTTAAAACACGGACAAATTGAATTTGTCCGGCTCTTTTGTCCGGTAGTTTGTAAGTTGTTAAAAATGAGTGATTTATATAGCTGCGGGCAATTTGTCCGGACAAATTCAATTTGTCCGTTTGTTTTTTTTTAGCCCTTTTTGGCTTGAAAACCTTGGGATATGATGCCAAAACCTATGAGATGCTGGGAAGAAACCTATGAGTTATGATGAAAGAAACTATGAGTTGTGGGGGAGAAAACTATGACTTAGCTTTATTTAACAATTCAAGATGGTTTGAACCCCTTGGCTTATCCAAACGAAATAAGCATCAAAAAATCCGAAACAGATAACTTGGTAAGCTTCTGTTTCGGATTTTTTCTTTATTCTTCCTTAATCTTCCAATCGCTGATAGTGCGCTGGGTGCTGTCAAAACTGATACCGATTTTTATCAGTCGCTTGCCCTCTGTATGATATGGCAGCATATAGCCTTTTTCGTCTATTTGTGCCAAAGCCTCATCAGCACTCTTATCTACCTTCAGTTCGAAGACGTAGATTGTATCTGGCATGTGCATCACGGCATCAGCCCTGCCGATGGCACTCTTCACCTCTGTGCGGATATAGATGTTGAGGAAGCTGAACATCAGATAGAAGATAGTCTGATAATGCTTCTCGCTGTGATTCTCCAAATCATATGGTATCGTAGCCATATAGGTGCGCATGTGCTCCAGTGCCGCCTCGATATCGTTTCGATAAACCGCCTTGCAGAATCCCAAGAGGAAGGCATTGTTGTCAGAACGGCGAGGGTTCACATAATGAGGAATCAATGAGTTGAGCAGTCCGTCGCGTACCTCCTTGTTTGGGATGCCCAGCGTATATTCCTGAAACATCGGTTCATATTTCTTGATGGTCAGATAGCCGCTCTGGTAGAGCAATGGCAAGGCTTCTGTCATTTCCTCTGTAGATTGATCGAAGGAACTCAATACTGTCTCCTGACTCTCTAAAGTAGAAAGATTGACATGATACTTATCCAAGAGTTTCAAGAGGAAGGATGGAGTGCCGGAACCAAACCAGTAAGGAGCAATCTTGCCTGCATTCATTGCCTTTACAAGACTGAACGGATTGAAAATATCTTCTGATTTCTCGCTGAAATGATAACCGTCGTAGAATTGCGTCAGCTCTTTCAGGCACTCCTCATACGTCATGTTCAGTGCCTCGCCCATAGCCTCAATATCTGGTTTCATCTGCGTGGTAAGCTCGGTTTTGCTGATGCCGCAGATGGCTGAGTACTGGTCGAACAGACTGATATTGTCGAGGTTGTTGAGTTCGCTGAAGATGCTGAGCTGCGAGAACTTGGTGATGCCCGTGATGAAGGTGAACTCCAGGTAAGGATCGAGTTTTTTCAGAGGACTGTAGAAGTTCTGCATAATGCGGCGGAGCGGCTGCAGGTTTTCCTTTTCATGTACCACATCCAGCAATGGGGCATCATATTCATCGATGATGACAACAGCTTTTTCGCCCGTCTGCTCATAAGCACGCTTTACGATACCATCCAACCTTTCGTTAGGGTAAATTTCCCCTTCTCCTTTACCATAAAGTTTCTCGTAAGGCAAAAGCTGCAGATTCAGATAACTGTTCAAGCCATCTGCATCAAAATGCTTGGCACCGCTTAAATCGAAATGGAATACAGGGTGCTTCACCCATTCCTTCTCGTATTCAGCAATAGTCAATCCCTCGAACAGTTCCTTTCTTCCCTCGAAATAGGCCTGGAGGGTAGAGGCAAAGAGCGACTTTCCGAATCGTCTTGGACGGCTCAGAAAGATATACTTCATACCTTTTTCTCTGAAATCCACGATGTATTTGGTCTTATCTACATAGAGATAACCTTTCTCGCGAATTTCTTCAAAAGTCTGAATTCCTACAGGATATTTATTTACTATTTTTGCCATAATTCTACATGCCTTACGTTTTGCGCTGCTAAGTTACAAAGAAAATCCGAATTAACCAAGCATAATGGTTAAAAATAAAATGCTTTGTAAAATAAGGCATCCGGAATACCCCGAAACTTGTAAAATAAGGCACTCTGATGAGTTAAAAACATGTAAAATAAGGCTTTCCTCATTATTTTTTCTTACCTTTGTTCGCCCTGAAAAAACAACGGGATTGGGTTGTGAAAAGGGGAAAGAGAAAATAGAGATAAATATAAATATAAGAAATGAACAAATTAAAAGCATTATTGGGTTTCGACCCAAAGACTACTACGGTCAAGACGGAGTTGATAGCTGGTATGACTACCTTCCTGACCATGTGTTACATTCTGGCAGTGAACCCTACCATCCTCGCCACTACGGGTATGGACAAGGGAGCTCTCTTTACTGCCACAGCCATCGCTTCAGCCATCGCCACCTTCCTGCTGGCTTTCATGGCAAAGTTGCCTTTTGCCCAGGCTCCTAGTATGGGACTGAATGCCTTCTTCGCCTTCACCCTTTGTCAGGCTATGGGCTTGACCTGGCAGCAGGCCTTGGCAGTGTTGCTCGTAGAGG
>ULWA01020865.1_pt1 | contig 37231 bp, 30 predicted proteins | sample 1959991 | NCBI WGS metagenome assembly ULWA01 (sample SAMEA4835802, study PRJEB28245) | human gut metagenome | biome: gut microbiome; material: fecal sample | place: Denmark | collected 2008
AACGTTTCAGTACATCTTTCTTCGGCACACCGTTGTTGACAAGAACATAGTCAATGACCCCTTTCCCCACGTGATCGACAAGGGCTTTTAAATGGTCACTGACGGTATAACCGAGGGTCTCGCCCGGCTGGGTCATCACGTTGCAGATATACATGCACGGCGCGGAACTTTCCTTGATCGCCGTAAGAATCTCAGGTACAAGAAGGTCGGGAAGCACGCTGGTATACAAGCTGCCCGGGCCCAAGGTAATCAGGTCGGCATTGCGGATTGCTTCCAACGCATCGCCTACAGCAATGGGAGCCGACGGAACGGTATCCACATGGATGATTTTTACTTTGCCGCCTTTTTTTTCGACATAAGCAGCAATTTCCGATTCCCCCTCAATCGTACTGCCGTCGGACATTTTCGCGCAGAGGCGGATTTTCTGCGCCGTTGCCGGCATGACCTGTCCGCGGATATTTAAAACGGTGCTGGCCGTTTCCAAAGCATTCTGCACATTTCCGAATTCCTTCATGAGCGCCGCCAGGAATAAATTGCCCAGACTGTGGCCCGCCAGTTCTCCTTCCCCGCCAAAACGATATTGGAAGAGCTGTTCCAGTACCGTTTCTTTATCTGCCAAAGCCACCAGACAATTGCGTAAATCCCCGGGCGCGACAATATTCATCTCTTCACGAAGCCGGCCGGAAGAGCCGCCGTCATCCGCCACCGTAACAATAGCGGAAATATTGGAAGTCTTTGTTTTCAATCCGCGGAGAAGCATGGACAATCCGTGTCCTCCTCCGATAGCCACGACTTTCAGCCCGCGGGACAATTCCCATTTCGACACGATATGGCGGGACACGCTTTCCTGATCCGGTGCCACAAGGCTGAAGAAACGTTTCACCAGCCTGCGGATCGCCCACAACATGAAAAACAGGCCGATGAACACGAAAAAGATCCCTGCCGCAGCAAGAAATGTATAGCTGTAAGTCCCTGTAAGAACGAACAGGAGGCGAAGTATTTCCTCCTCAATCCGCCCAAAGACCTGGTAGTTCATAACGAGAGCAGCACCGAATGCCAACAGCATAAGACCGAAGGAGAAGAGCAGCATCCATCTTTTTATATTTAACCCGGGATAAAGCCACTGCAGGAGCAGTTTCATTTGTTTTCCTCCTACTTATCGTCTGCATCGCGAACAATGCGGTTCCTGTGCAAATCGCGGTGTTCCACGTTCACATGGGCATGCTTTTCTTTCAGGTGGGCTCCCAGTTTTTCTGTCACGAAAACGGAACGGTGCATACCGCCGGTACAGCCGATAGCAATGGTAAACTGCGTTTTTCCCCGATCCCTGAACTGATCCACTATGAATCCCATGAAATTAAAAAGTTTTCTTTTGAATTCTTTGGTAACCGGTGATTTTTCAATATATGCCGCCACTTCCGGCACACGCCCCGTCCAGTGCTTGTATTCTTCCACATAGAAAGGATTCGGCAGGAAACGGACATCAATGACCATATCGGCATCAATGGGAATACCGTATTTGAAGCCGAAGGAAAATACAGTAATCTGCATGTCCCGTTTCTTATCCACCGCGCCGAAACGGCTCCCCATGTATTCCTGCAGATCAGCCGGTTTCATAGCGGTAGTGTCGATAATGACATCCGCCTGTGCGCGGACACCGGCAAGAATTTTTCGTTCCGCCTCTATGCCTTCCTGAATGCGCATCGTTTTGGCCAAAGGGTGCTGCCGACGGGTTTCCATATACCGACGCACAAGAGCTTCGTCCAATGCTTCCAAGAAAACCACTTCATGGGGAATCCCCCGTTTATTCAATTCGTCCAGCGCCTGGGGAAGCGCGTCAAAAAAAGAACCGCCCCGGATATCGGAAACCACCGCCACATGGCGGGTATTGGACGTACTCTTCCAGCAAAGGTCCGCAAAACGGGCAATCAGGACCGGCGGCAGGTTATCCACACAGTAATACCCCATATCTTCCAGCTTCTGCATGAAATTCGTTTTCCCCGCACCGCTCATGCCCGTGATAATCACAAAACGAAACCGTTCCATTACTTATACCTCCAATACATATTTCTCTATGGCTTTTGCCACACCATCCTCATTATTCGACGCCGTGATGAAATGGGCCGCCACTTTTGCCGATTCCGCCGCATTTTCAACGGCAAAAGACCAATCAGTCAGATTAAACATGGAAATATCATTATGCCCGTTCCCAAAAGTCATCAAACCTGACAAAGGAATCCCCCAGAGGTCACAAAGCTCGGCGAGCGCCGCCCCCTTGGACATGCCTTTCCTGTTCATTTCAAAAAACTCCGGCTTCGATTTCACCTGGTTCGTGGCATAGCTGAACTTTTCAGAAAGTACCCGCTCCACCTCTGCCATAACCTGCGGGTCTCTGTCAAATATCAGGAGCTTCGTCGGTTCTTTGGCAAGCGTCCAGAAATCCTCTCCCAGAACATGGGCGGAAACGCCGCACTGCTTTTCATAACTCTCCGTACGCTCATCGCGGAAAGGCACGTACACTTCATCATCAATATAGGCATGCATGTACCATCCCCGTTCATGGGCCGTATCTATAATGCCCTGTGCCGTTTCCATATCCATTGTCACATCGCGGAGCACTCTGCCGCTTTCGCAAAGCCCCACAAACGCACCCGTATAACAGATCAGCGGCACATCTCCAAGACCGATGGCTTGCCCCCATGGGCGGGCGGCCTGAAACATACGGCCCGTGGCAATAACGATGCGGACATTTCTTTCCATCACTTTCCGAAGAATATCTTTCGTATAATCGGAAAGTGAAATATCATCATGGAGAAGCGTGTCGTCCAGGTCGATCGCTATCATTTTTACCGGTGCCATTCATTCCTCCCTTTGAGCGTCCTTTATTTCCGCTTCAAGGCTTTTCCAATTTGTTTGTACCCTATTATAGCATAAAAAGAAACACCCGAATCCGTGTGAAGCGGATACAAAGTGCTTCTTCCGTTCTATATTTCATACCTTACCGAAACAAGAATCAATCCTTGGGGCGGCGCAGTGAATCCTGCTTTCTCCCTGTTCCTTGATTCCAGCACCACCGGGATGCTCTCCGCTTTCCGTTTCCTTTCGCCCACTTCCACAAGCGTTCCCACTAAAATGCGCACCATGCCCTGGAGAAAACCGTCTCCGGTAAAATCGATCTGCAGTTCTCCCTTTATTTCTTTCATTTCAATTTTAGAAATACAGCGGACCGCAGATTTTTTCATTTTCTTATTTCCGCAGAAGGAAGTAAAATCATAAGTTCCGATTAAAAATGCTGCTGCTTTCTTCATTGCTTCCACATCAAGAGGCTTTCCATACTGCCACACGAAGCGTCGTTCAAACACATTTTTCTCCGTCGACGTGCGGATCCGGTAACGGTATGTTTTCTCTAAGGCACCAAAACGGCTGTGGAATCGTTCCTCCGCCGTCTCCATATGCTTCAAAGCAATATCGTCAGGCAAATACCCATTCAAAGCCGTTTCCAATTCTTCCGCTTTCCATCTCCCTTTCAGATGGAAATTCACCACCTGTCCCAGTGAATGAACCCCGGCGTCTGTCCGTCCCGCGCCGATGACCTGCACCTCTTCCCCCGTTATTTTCCGAAGAGTTTTCTCCAATTTCCCCTGAATCGTTTCTTCCGTACGCTTTTGCTTTTGCCAGCCCTCATAGCGGGTACCGTCATACTGTACGATGCAGCGATAATTCATAGAACCTCCTTATAGCTTCCGTTATTCCCATTGTACGCAGAGCCCGCAGCAGCGTCAAACAAAACTATATTTACTGTAACTCCATATGATATAATATTAACAGTTTTAAACTACTTTTTTATATTTTGAAAGTGAGTGAACCTGATGAAAAAATTATTGACAGCCCTTGGTGCGGCAGCAGTCATCGCAGCCATGACCATGCCGGTTTCCGCTGAAAAACTGTGGAAGTATAGCGAAACCGTTACCATTGACCTTGCTGAAGCACGGTACAAGCCGACCACCGATGGCCACGACATACTGGAATTCGTTGCGGTAGAACAGCTTCCTGACGGCACCTGCACTTATACTTATGTCTATGACAGAACCGCCGGAACCATCCAGGTGAAAGAAATGGAAAAGACCACAAAGAAACTCCATTATAAGAGCAACTTCTCCGCGACCTCCGTCAACTCCACCAATCCCGTTATCCGTGAACGCGCACAGATGGCAGAAGCGGTCTACCAGAAAAAAGTACATAAGAAGTAAGCCATGGACGCCGTTTATGAAGAAATAAACCGCGACCTGCTCCACTTCATTGCCAAAGCACCGTCTGTTTTTCATGCTGTAAACAGCATCCGGACGGCGCTTTCTTATGCAGGTTTTACGGAAATACGGGAAGAAGACCCGTGGCAGATTGAAAGAGGCGGGAAATATGTCGTCACGAGAAACGGCTCCGCCCTCATGGCATTTACCATCCCTGAAGACGGCGGTCATGCGTTCCGAATAACGGCAAGCCATGGCGACTCTCCCTCTTTTAAAATCAAAGAAAATCCCGAACTCCGCGACGCTGCGTATGTCCGGCTGAACGTGGAAGGCTACGGCGGCATGATCATGTCCACATGGCTCGACCGCCCCCTGTCGGCAGCAGGCCGTATCATCGTTTCGGAAAATAGAAAACTCGTTTCCAAACTGGTCAATCTCGATCGGACGACACTCGTCATTCCCTCCGTCGCCATCCATATGGACCGTACTGCAAACGGCGGGCACGCCTGGAATATACAGCAGGATCTCCTTCCTCTTTACGGGACGGCGGACGATTCCCTGTCCTTTATGGATGCCGTTGCCGCCACGGCACAGGTTGCGCCGGAAAATATTTTAGGCCATGACCTGTACCTTTATTCCCGTATAGAGGGAACCCTGTGGGGAGAGCGGCATGAATTTATTTCTTCCGCCAGGCTGGATGACCTTCAATGCGCTTTCGCCGCGTTCCGTGGATTCACCGCAGGAAAAAGGGAAAAGCATATCTGTGTTTACGCTCTTTTCGATAATGAAGAAGTTGGCAGCGCCACAAATCAGGGCGCCGGTGCCACCTTCCTCAAGAATACACTGACAAGGATCTCCTGTTCTTTGGGTTACAGCTATGACGAAACACAAGCCATGATTGCCCGAAGCTTCATGATTTCCGCCGACAACGGCCACGCGCTCCATCCGAATCATGGAGAATATGCCGATCCCGTAAACGCGCCGCGCCTGAATGAAGGTATCGTCATTAAATTCAATGCCCAGCAGAAATACGCCACTGACGGATTCTCCGCCGCCTTCTTCCGCGACCTTTGCCGCCGCGCAAAAGTGCCGACACAGACCTTTACGAACAGGAGCGATATCCCCGGCGGTTCCACCCTGGGAAATATTTCCAATACCAAGGTTTCCATGCCTACGGTGGACATCGGACTTCCCCAGCTCGCCATGCACTCCTCTTATGAAACAGCAGGCACGAAAGATACCGCTTACCTGGTCATGGCATGCACCGCACTTTTTGAATAAGCTGCATTATTTGTTTACAGGCAATAAAAACAGACACTGCGGAAATACAATTTCATCGCGGTGTCTGTTTTTATTGCCTACGCTTCCGCTTCATCCAGTTCCTTCACATAAGGTTTTATGTCAATCAGGCTGCTTCCATCAATGGCATCCAGCCCGATTACAAAAAGCCTGTTCTTTTCCCGCCTTACCAGTTTAACCACGCATAAATTGATGGGATTTGGCCGGTGCGGTGAACGGCTGGCAAATACGCCGTAAGGTTCCTTTGCCCAGGGCGGCACTGTTTGCAGGGCCGTGCGGTCAGCTTCGTGGGCAAAATATAAAACCACATAATATCTCCCTTCATCCACATGAAGCAGTGCCGCTTCATAAGTCGGAAAGATCTCAATCTCACAAAATTTATCAGAAAGCTTTCCCTGCCGTGGCGCTTCTTTTACTGTTTTGTAAGGACTGTGTATTCTCCCTATTTCTTTTAATTCCATTTTTCTCCTTAGGCAAATAGAACTCATTCGCATATATTGATTTCAGATTATCATTTATTCATAGCAATTTCAACGTGTATCATCTCATTTTTCTAATCTGCCATTTCATCTCACAAAGAGGAGTTCACGTTGAAAACCTTTACCGGCATCAGGTATTCATCTGCTTACGGCCGCTGCGGGCACAGAACAAAAAATCAAAACCACCCATCAATGAACTGCCCCCCAAAAGTTAGACCAAAATCCAACTGAAAGAGGTCAATTTTATTATCGCGAAATACAATTTTAAAGTTAAAATGATGATTGTTAAAGAATACTGTAACGGAAAAGCCGGATATAAGTACCTTGCGCATAAATACAATCTGCATCCATCTATAGTGAAATGCTGATTAATATACAGATCCCCCCTGCTATGAATTTTTCATCTGCTTCTGCGTCAAAGCAAATCCAAAATAACTCGATTATTCGGAATTTGCTTTTCCTTGTACCGGATAAAAATTCATAATATTGGACAGATAATGATTTAATCAGTTTTTCCTTAATCTTGTCCCTAAATGGTATTAAACACAACCCGCAAAATAGTTTACCCCTCTTCGCCCCAATATTCATTGACCAGCTTCTGAATAGTACCTTTTTTCGCATAAGGTATTGTATCTTTTTGAACAAAATGATCTCGTTTTATCGTACGATCTATAGGTCCAAAGATAAAGTTAATCGCGATGCGATAAATAATTTTTGATGGAGCAAATCCATACACTTGCTTTTCCAAGATATGTTTTAGTCGCTTAGAATCATCGGGATATTTTTCTTTCATGACGGGGTTATTGAATAATCGTTTTACAATTTCCGTAATATACAAGCCGGACTTCATATACAAATCAATAAATGTCTTTGTATCATCTTCAAAAATCCCCGGATTCTCCTTTTCTAAATGATCAACCATCTTCTTAACAACTCGCTTAGGAGTAAAAATCTGATTGGTTTGCTGTGGTGGAATATAATCAAAAATATCATCCCGATTATCTTCAAAATAGTTAGCTAACTCAGATTTTTTGCGTAAGAACTCTTGAATTGCCTCATTAAACGTCGCCGGTTCAAATAAATGTCCGGCAAATCCATCGCCGCCATCTCGAAGATATTTAAATTGTTCTATCGTAATCCCGGTCACCTCATGAAATACAGCTCTATCCACATAGGTATCAAAATTATCCAGCGTAAGATGATTATCACCATAAGCCATCAAGAAACTGGGGATCGTTCTAGCAAAACCACGTAAATGTCCACGGATTTTTTCTTCGTCCTCATTCATAAGATTGCGAATCTTAGCAGATTCTTGTTGCTCAATAATATTTTTCGGAAGTTCTTGAATCGCTTCAGAAATATCTGTAGCAAATTTTTCCTTATATTCTTGTGCAACAGATAGTAATTTTTCTTCTCGCTCTTTCTCAAGAGATTCTTTTACCGCTGCGTCCTGTGCCGCATTCATCTTTTTGGCATATTCGTTTGTAATATGCGCTTCTTGCACCCTTTGCTCATGATCATTTTGTTTGGCGACTTGCTTAATCGCTTCTTTTATATCTTTGACAATCCGTTTAGACTCCTTATCCTTGAATTGATACTTATCTTGTATTTTTTGAGCAATAGGGTTAATCACAGCCCCTGCGATTTTGCTGATCATATCTTCAAAAGTCGGCTTACTATCCGCATCCCGTATACTATTGGCTATAGCGCTTGCAGAGTTTCGCAGCGCATTGCCAAAAATTTTTTCTTGTTGATTGACAATAATTTCTGCAGGAATAACAGGATTATTCTGATCATCCAACTCTATATCGGTTTGTTCTAATTCATCTTCAGCCATGGTTACACGACCTTGTTCCGCCACTGGCAAATCATTCAAAATAGTAAGCACCGTTTGTGTCGCCCTAAAAATTCCTGCAATATTATCAAAAAGCAAATTGGACATAAACCCACGCCTTACAACTTCTTGTGCTTTGATCTGTTTCGGAATCGTCATGACAGCCCGGGCATCGATTTCAACCATACGCCCTTCTTTATCTTCAGCGATAACCGGGAAGAAATTTAATAATTCTCCTATATTGGCTTCTCTCTCGTTAGTCGTTCCACGCCCCCGGGAGGTGGCGACTGATAAATCATTAGCAAACTGATCATAAATCATCAAAGTCCGCTCCGGAGCAAAATCAAACACATACGCTCGTTCTTTGCGATAATGCTTTCCTGTTTTTATATCCGTCCAACGATAAGGATTTTGCGCGCGAAAAGCCGCCTGCATATATTGTGCCGGTGATTTCATATTACATAGCATAATAACTGCCGTCCATTCAGGAACAGTCACCCCTGTCGTCAGCTGTCCCACAGATAAGGTAATCGTTTTTTCCTTCTCTTCAATTGCCTTGCGGACAGCGGATAAAGATTTTAGATTCTCCGTTCCCTCATCACTTTCATACGCATTACCTGATCCAGCAGCCAATACAATACCATAACCATCAAAAACAGGATGATTTTCCAACAACCTCTTAAGAGCCTTCGCTGAACTTACACGATCCAAAATCCAAAACGTATGCTTTAACTCATTCCTCAATTCTTTAGTGGAAAACGGGTATTTTTCGTTTCTTGTCAAAGTATCCAGCCAAGATTCGACAGCAGATTTATGAATAAATTCTCCGCTTTCATTCGTCGCAAAAAATTCATTCAAATCAAACGCGTAATCATAGTTTTCCCCATCAACAGTAGCACCTTCTTTTACCACGTCTAAAATCATCTTAGACATTTGATAAGTAAACATATTTAATTGTGGTAAATTCTCATAAGGATTCTCTTGTTCATTGGCTATATTCCAATTCACCTTGGCCGTCTGTTCATCTGCATAAGACCAATGATAGACTTGCTCATCTTTAAACTTCCCTTTAGCAATTGCTTTGAATGGAGTTCCCGAAAGATGTAATTTCCATTTGGCTTTTAGATTTTTGAAGGCAAAATCCGTCTTATACGTATCAACACCTTCATGAGCCTCATCAATAATCATCAAGTCCCAATGCAAGTCGGATACCCATTTTAACTTATCACGGTCTCCGCCAAAATAAATAGATCCCTTTAAGTCTTGTAGACTAATAAAGGCAATTTGTTTGGCATTTGGCGCCTGCATTAGAAACTCCAAGAATTCTTCTCTGCTCATAGCGGGCTTATCTTTCAATGAATCCGTGCTGCTTACAAATTTATAATCTGTATTTCCTGCCATAAAGCACTCAAAATCATCATACCAGGAATTAGCGATAGCTGGTCGATTTGTCAGCACCAGTACATTATTTGCATTTAATCTCTTAACCAAATCATAAGCCGATAAAGTTTTCCCAAAACGAGGCTTTGCATTCCACAGAAACTCACCGCCGTCAGAATGACTTACAAAGTAATCATATGCTTTTTGAACAGCTTCTTCCTGCTCCCTCCGTAAGGTATACTCATTCCCCTTTCCCGGCTGATACCCTTTTTTGTCATGTTTAATAAACCGGTCAAAAAGGAACCTTGCTTTCTCCGGATGCCCATCAAAATAAAACCACTCTGTTTTAGATCTTCTCTCTACATGGTGCCCGGATAAAAACTTATGGAAATCATGATCGGTAAAACTCTCCCCTTTACCTGGTTCTTCAATATACTCCGCGGGACAATCCCATAGGATACTTGCCCGTATGGCGGCCGTATGTGTTTGCTCATGAATTCGCCTCGCTACGTTCCGTTCTGTATATCCAATCTTAATCCATCCGATATTACTCGTTACATCCGGTGTCGTATAGGCGTAAATCTTAGGAGCGATTACTTGCCCTGTTTTAATCTCTATACTCATTAGTCCATCGCCTTCACTTTCGCCTCAATAAAATCAATCTCTTCTTGTGAAAGCTTGTACTTAGCATAAAGTTGGCGATCAATATCCGGAATCGATTGGGTCCAGTCTATATCCGACTTATTTGTGAAGTTTTGGAGAGGAACAAACTTCCACACACCCACAGGATTATCTTGCGTTATTTTCAGTATACCTAATACCGCACGCGCAAATTTAGTCTTTATATATGTTAAACACGCTTCTGCTTCAAATTTGGTATCAAATGCACCAAAACTCATAAATGTCTCCGTTCCCCCGACAAGGGGTTCCCCGACAAGGGGTGTTGATAAAACTTCCCCAATGGCGCCTGACCCATTAGACTTAGGCAAAAACACTTTATACTTTTCTAAATTTGGATGATCAATTATATAATCCTTTCTTACCCACTTAAACATACGTTGATTATTATATCTCCCTAAAATTCTTATATATTCGAACCCATCTTTAGGTTTTTTATCAAAAAAGATAAAATCTAATCTTTCAAAAATATTAGAAGATAAATCAAAGTCATGTCCACAACTTAGATATTCATGTACCTTAGGATAGTCTTCATGCAGTTTTTTAGTTAACTTATAACTTGTTCTGGGATATATGATTTTAGAAAGGGACTCCCCAAAATTTGAGCTTTTAAAAACTGTTTTATAAAGTTTAGCTAATTCTGGAATAGTAATAAATATATCAATCGGCCCTAATATCTTGTTTCTATCTCTATAAATAATTGCCACGCCACCCTTAATATCTGTGTTTACAAATACTTTGGATGAGTCTTGTTCATAATACGGTATCTTAAAATGCGGATCTGACAGCCGCTCCTTATTCCACTTTTTAGGAGTTTGTCCAGCATTAAACAAAAATCGTGCAGGAGTCACTAAACACACTTGATCCGCTAATCGAAATGATTCATCCATAAAATAATTATAAATAGGATTACTACTCGAACTCTGCCCCTCAGTTTCTTCTTGATATGGTGGATTGCCTATCACAACATCAAACTTCATCTCGGTTTCTCCCTTTGAAATCTCATCAATTATCACATATTCTTTGGTAAGCCAATTCTTAATCAGCGTAAATTTATCACCATGATCCGTTTCATCATTTACAGTATCAAATAGATCTAATTGCGCAGCATCAGAATCTGCCGAATATGGTGTTCGCTTCGTCAGTCCATTCATTTGTACGATATTATACGAAATAATATCAGCAATCTGCCTGCCCGTTTTTATATCCGGTTCATGCCCAAATTTATTCTCATAGTATTCGTAAAAAGTAAAAAGTAAATTTTCCCGCGCAAGCAGTAAAGAATCCCCTTGCAGCTCATAACCATAAGCTGCCTGATAGGCCAGCTTGCTCCACTGAATAAATTCCTCTTCCGTATCTACTTCCTGTGAAATACGTTGTACTTTTCGATCCAAAAATCCTACCCGCTGATCAAGCGGAATAACTTTCCCCGTAATTGAATCATATCGTGTAACTATATAAGGAGCTTCTCCGCAAGCTAATTCCATCCAGCAAGTTCGTATATATTCTTCTAAACTAAGATTCCCTAATTCAGATTCTACGATTTGTACTTGCTTATCGACAAGCCATGACGGTGTAAACACCTCCGCCCGTCTACGTGTCCGTAAAACTTGATCATACTTTTTCTTCTCGACCCGAGGTTGAATCATAGATCCATAGCGACCTATAATAGATTTCAATTGAATGGACTGATTCTCTGCAAAATATTTTCCCAGATGTTTATAGGAAGGTGATGCCCACACGATATTTCGTTTTGTCGTTCGATCTTTTAATAAAATCTGCAGCAGCGATTTTGAATCTTTTGCCAACTCAGTTTCCCTGATATCCACGGCCCGTAATTGCACAGTTCCCCTCCTTTCATTTGCCTGTATCACAAAATCAAAGTATAGATGTCTTTGGGAATTCTCCGACTCTCCTGTGATTTTTCAATTGATCCAAATCCATATAGATAGGCTTATAAAAATATTTATCGACAAATCTTCATCGGCGTAGGTATTGATAATCAAATAAGTCACGTAAAAACTCCACAACAGCAATACGCACTTATCTGTTAAAAAGCACTGATTAAATCATTATCTGATTTTATTCTTACTTATTCCATGATATTAAATTCATTATACCACCTGTAAGAATGGCGGTCTCCCTCTAGGTCTTTTTGCATCTTCTCTTTCTTCGTCTCATAAACTGTGATAATATAGCCAATAAGAAACAACTTGTTTAGAAGATATCACAGGAGTTTTTATGGACAGACGACAGCAAAAAACACGAACCGCCATCTTTGACGCGTTCAGCGAGCTTTTATCCGAAGAATCTTATTCCCGCATTACCATACAGACCATCATCGACCGGGCGAATATCGGGCGAAGCACTTTTTATTCCCACTTCCAGACGAAAGATGATCTTTTGAACGCCATGTGCACAGAACTCTTCCGGCATATCATCGACGGTGTCATGAACCATGATCTTCCGGCGGACCACCATAACGCCCCCGGCGTGCCGGATCCTGTTTTCTGCCACATCCTCCAGCATATCAAGAGCAACTCTTACCATATCAAAGATCTGCTTATTTCCGAAAGCAGCGATATTTTCCTTAAATATTTCAGGGACAGCCTGCGCAGCCTCATCAGTATATATATTCTCCAGTCCCCGGACCATCAAAAAAAAGATCTCCCCGATGAATTTCTTCTGAACCACATCACAGGCAGTTTTGTGGAAATGGTCCAATGGTGGGTAAAGAACCGTATGCAGCAGACGCCGGAGGAATTGGATTTCTGTTTCCGTTCCGTTATCTATCCTGTCATATGAAGATAAAAAGCCATGTTTACCTACTGGGGGCGGGACAGCAAGGCAAAGAATCCCATCAGATCAGCGGCCTCCCGTATATACTCATGCTGACGGACTATAAAGGCCGCGCCATCAAAATGTCCTCAGACATGTCCAATGAAAAAATACAGGAACCTGCGTAAAAATCCCCTGCCGCGCATCGGTAAGGGATTTTTCGATTTTCATCTGTCGAGTACCAATAAAAGCAACACTGCCTGTCAAACGTCAGTCAGTGTACCAGCAATGATTCTGTCTTGTTGGCTGTTAGCTACGAGATTAAAGCCGACAACCGGAAGCTGGCAGCTGAAAGCTCTAAAACCGTAACTCAGAGTGAAACGAAGAGTCTATTACCGTAATGACGAAAGCGGTAAGCATGATTCCGTATTCTGTTTTCCGTCTTCTGTCAGCTGATTTCCGTTTTCTGTCATCAGCATAATAGATTTTTCACTCTTCATAACAATTATCGTTTACCGCTTTCTCTACAAAGTATTCTTGTGATCGTTCTGAAAACCCAATGGCGGGGTGTCAGGCCAGCTGCTTCCCTTACTATAATAAAATAAGTGCAGCAGGGGAAATGTTGTATTTCTCTTTGCTACACTTATATGGTACTAATGACGCTGTAAGAAAAAGTGTCATAATACTGTTTTCCGTTTTCCGACCGCTGACTTCTGTTAGCCGATAGCTGATTTCCGTTTAGGTTTCCCCTGATAAAAGCAACTCTACTCTTAAAACGTCATCCAGAGCTATGCGAAGGATCTATTACCGTGGTGAGGAAGACTGCAAGCATGAATCTGACTTCTATCTTCTGTCAGCTGTTTTCTGTCTTTTATCCTTTAAAAAGTAAGACGCATCTGGTACCACACCACATTGCCGTGAACCGATACAGATATTCCTTCGTTAAGAAAACCGAACTTGCCATAATAATGGATCAGTTCTTTCTTGCAGGTGAGGACAAGACCTCTCCTTCCTTCCTTTTCCGCATCATGGATAGCGCGGCGGAGTACCAGTCCCGCATAACCTTTCTTCCGGCAGGCAGGAACCGTATTCAGCCCAAAAATCATCTGCCATGCGCCATGTTCATCATGCATATCCGCTTTCTCATACATTTCATCTGTAAGATCCGCAAGGTTTGTCACCATACCGTCCGCAAAGGAAATCAGTTTTCCCTTTTCAAAGAGGAGCCAGAAATGATTGCCGTAATAAGTGAGCCTCTCTCTGAAAGAATCTTTCGTCGCCGCCTCGGCAGGAGGAAAACACTCCGCTTCCACCGCAGACACCAATGCCAGATCATCTATCGTTGCTTTGCGTATTTCCATAAAATCCTCTTCTTCCCTTTCTTCTATACCAATCCGTAAAAAAGCACCTACCATCCAGTAAGTGCTTTTGTTTTATCAGATATCAGTACAGCTTTGCTCCCGCAGGGATATGGTCGTCTACCATGAGCAGATGGAGTTTTTCTTCACCGTCTTCTTCATGGATTGCAGAAAGCAGCATACCGCAGGAGTCGATGCCCATCATATTCCTCGGGGGCAGGTTCACGATAGCGATCACCGTCTTGCCGATGAGGTCTTCCGGTTCATAGAAGGCATGAATGCCGGAAAGGATGATGCGGTCTTTGCCGGATCCATCGTCCAGTGTGAACTGAAGAAGTTTCTTGCTCTTCTTGACTGCTGTGCAGTCTTTGACTTTCACTGCGCGGAAGTCCGATTTGCTGAAAGTTTCAAAATCAACCGTATCTTCAAATAAAGGTTCTACTTTTACTTTGGAAAAATCAATTTTTTCAGGAACGGCAGGGACCGCCCCCTTCACTTCCGTTTTCCCCTGGTCGCCTTCCGGCCGCATCGCAGGGAAAAGAAGAACGTCTCGGATACTGGAAGAATTGGTCATGAGCATGAAAAGACGGTCAAGCCCGATGCCGAGTCCGCCTGTCGGGGGCATACCGTATTCCAAAGCAGTAAGGAAGTCTTCATCAATGGGATGCGCTTCGTCATCGCCATGCTCTCTTTCTTCCACCTGCATTTCAAAACGCGCCCTCTGATCCAGCGGATCATTTAATTCGGAGAATCCGTTTGCCAGTTCGCGTCCATAAATATAAGACTCGAAACGGATGGTATATCTCGGATCTTTGGGATCCAGTTTGGACAGCGGAGATACTTCGATGGGATGCTCTGTAATGTGGACAGGCTGGATAAGGTGTTCTTCCACATAGTCATCAAAAGCAGCTGCCAGAAGCTTGCCGAAACCGTCAAATTCACCGTATTCCACATGAAGTCTGTCGCAGATGGCACGTGCTTCCTCGATGGTCTTGCAGGCATCAAAGTCTTCCCCGGTGTATTTCTTTACCGCTTCTGCCATGGTGAGTCTCGGCCATGGGCCTGCCACATCTATTTCTGTTCCTTCATAGGTGAATTTCGTAGTGCCGTAAGAAGCCATGGCGCAGGCTGCCACGATCTGTTCCGTCTGGTCAATGACATCATCGATATCGCCATAAGCCTGGTATGTTTCAATAGCGGTAAACTCCGGATTATGACGGGTATCCATGCCTTCATTGCGGAAATTGCGGGTGATTTCAAATATGCGTTCATACCCGCCGACAAGAAGTCTCTTTAAATAAAGTTCCGGTGCAATGCGGAGGTACATGGTCATATCCAGCGCGTTGAAATGCGTCATGAAAGGTCTTGCATTCGCACCGCCGTAGAGCGGCTGAAGAACCGGCGTTTCCACTTCAAGGAAACCGTGTGCGGTATACCAGTTCCGGATGGCCTGGAGCATATTCGCCCTCTTGATGAACGTCTTTCTTACTTCGGGATTGGCGATAAGGTCAAGATATCTCTGGCGGTAGCGCTGTTCCTTATCCGTAAGGCCGTGCCACTTTTCCGGAAGCGGGCGGAGAGACTTGGAAAGCATAGTGAAGTGCAGGACACGGATGGTCGTTTCTCCTGTGTGTGTAGTGAATACAGTGCCTTCCACCCCAAGGATATCTCCCATGTCTACCAGTTTGAAGAGGTTCCATTCATTTTCACTGACAGTATCTTTCCGGAAATAAAGCTGGATATCCCCTTTTTCATCACGAAGCGTGCAGAATGCCGTTTTTCCGTGCCCGCGGATGATCATAATACGGCCTGCCACTTTGACATGCTCCTCGCTTGCTTCCAAAGCTGCCGCATTCGCATGGATATCTTCACTGTGATGGGTGCATTCATACTTTCCGCCGTAAGGCTCAAATCCCAGTGCGGCAATCTTCTCCAGCTTCCCCCTTCGGATCAGCATCTGGTCGTTCAGTTTTTCTTCCATTCTGAAACCTCTCTTTGCATATAACCAATCAACAATAAAATTTATGCTTTGATCTTAATAACTTTATACTTTACAACACCGCTTGGCGCTTCCGCTTCTACAATATCCCCCGCTTTGGCGCCCATCAGTGCGCGGCCGACAGGAGACTCATTGGAAATCTTCCCTTCAAAAGGATCCGATTCCGTGCTGCCCACGATCTTCACTGTTTCTTCTACATGGTCTTCCAGCGCTTCAATGGTTACCGTCATTCCTACATCGACGCGGCTCTTTCTCCCTTTTTTGCCGCTGTCAATAATTTCTGCCGTACGGATCTGCTGTTCCAGTTCCTTAATACGTCCTTCTACGAAAGACTGCTGGTTTTTTGCATCATCATATTCGGAGTTTTCAGAAAGGTCGCCCATAGCGATGGCTTCTTTCAGACGTTGTGCTACCTCGCCGCGCGTCTTTGTACGAAGTTCATCCAATTCTTTCTGTAATTTTTCAAGACCTTCTTTTGTTACAAGTGTATGCTGCAATTCTGCCATGCCAATTGCTCCTTTTTCTATAAATATTTTATAAAACTCCCATTATAAGGATATATTATTAAGTATAAGCAGATAAAAATGTATTGTCAATTTGATAAGAACCGTTCCTTACGACTCCCGCCCCGTATGGAAAGCTTTTTTACAAAAAGAAATAGAGGCCTGCCTTCCAAAATCATTTCTGCCATAGGAAACAGATTTCCTCTTCCCGTTTTCCCCTTACCGGATTGATATCTTCCCTGTTCTTTATTTATAAAAAAATTCTGCACCCATAAAAAGAAAAAATATCATTTTCTCAATTACATAAGGCTTCTTATCAATTTCAAAATCATTTCGGGCAAATAAAGTCCATATAGGGAGAAATGGGGAGATTTCAGCCTCTCACAGGACAATCGGATCCCGGACCGCATTCATTGTTTTTGCAACATATTTATCAGAATGAATAAATATCCATTTTTGAAATTATTGTCCTTCTCCAGATATTTAAAAAAAAACCGATAAAAACGGCGTTTCAAGATTTCTATTTTTATAGCCCCCGGAAATCTGAATGTATCATGATGTATCACTCCAATCCATATCAATATCCGATAGCGTTCCATTTTTTTCGTTTTTCTTCATTTTTCTTTCTACTCCTCAAAGGTCCTCAAAAGTCCTCAAGGATAAAGAAATATATTTTTTTGAAATTTCCTATTGTACTTCCTGTTTATCTGTGATATATTTCTTTCAGCAAAAATATTACGCGCCCTGCATGAAAGTGCAGCTGAGCTGCGGAGCACTTCTCGAAGTGAACGGTTTTCTTTGTTTCCCTGTTTCTTTCACCATAACGAAAGTAAATGGGGATTGCCTATGCCTGAAAATCGGGCATTCCGGTGAGATTCCGGACAAATATCTTCCCCCGTTCCGAATATGTGTCGGAAATTGGTACGAGAAAGAAGGGAACTACATTGTCTGAAAGCAGAAAAATGGGAGTGGTACAGCTCACCACAGTCACCGCCATCAACATGATGGGATCCGGCATTATTCTTTTGCCGGCAACACTCGCGGAAATCGGTACGGTTTCCATTTTCGCCTGGATTCTTGCCTCTATCGGCGCTACTATTCTTGCCTACGCTTTTGCCAAATGCGGCATGTACAGCAAAAAGGTAGGCGGCATGGGCGGTTATGCGGAATACCGGTTCGGCCGTCTTGGAAACTTCCTTTCCAACTACACTTACGCCATTTCCCTAATTATCGCCAACGTAGCTATCGCTACCGGTGTAGTCAGCTACGGTTCTTACGTTTTCGGTTTTGACCTTTCTCCCATGGAAGTTTGTCTGGCGACCATCAGCACGCTTGCCATCGCCGCTTCCATCAGCCTTGTCGGACCGAAAAAATTCGGCAAATTCACCTCTTTGGGCATGATCTGCATTCTTCTTCCGGTCATTGGCCTTCTTCTCTGCGGCTGGTATTTTTTCAGCCCGGACATCTATGTGGCTGCCTGGAACCCTCATGATATGCCTTTCTATCTCACCATGCGCGATTCCATCGCCGTCATTCTCTGGGCATTCCTCGGTCTCGAAACGGCCTGCGCCAATTCCGACACGGTGGAAAATCCTGAAAAGAATGTGCCTGTCGCTGTTTTGGCAGGAACGATGATTGCCGGTGTATGCTACATGACCTCCACGGCGATTATCGGGGGGCTTGTCCCTCATACAGAGCTGGTATCTGCCGGCGCGCCTTTCGGCCTTGCTTACGCAGCCATGTTCGGAAATACGGTGGGACATATGGTATCTGCCATGCTTGTTGTTTCCTGCTTCGTATCCCTCACCGCATGGCAGTTCACCATCTCCGAGGTGGTAAGAGAGGCTGCCACCATCGGCCACTTCCCTTCCTATCTTCGTAAAGTCAATCGTTTCTATGCGCCTTACATGGCAATCGGAACCCTGGTTTGTATCCAGTCCCTACTGACGCTGTCTACAATCAGCCCCTCTCTGTTAAAGCAGTTCAATGTCCTTATCAATCTTGCCGTCATGGTCAATCTCATTCCCTACCTGCTTGCCATGGCTGCTGTTCCCGATCTGCAGAAAGCAGAAGGCATCTCTGCAGCAAAAGCAAAACTGCCGAATATGGCAGCTATCATTGGCGGTGTATACAGTGTATACGCGGTCTACGGCTGCGGATGGGATATCATTCTTTACGGGACGCTCGTTACTGTCTTCGGCATCATGATCTATATGCTGAAAACAGCCCGGCTTTCCCCTGCCGGATTCCAAACCTATCCGCCCAAAAAATAACGTTTCAACTTCAAGCCTCCGCAAGGAGGTTTTTTTACTGCGAGACACCCACGATAAAACCCCTCTCGAAAGAGGGGCCTTTATTTCTTATAAGCCAAGATTTCTGTTTCCGTATTTACATCATATGTTTCTTCCCATTCTTCAGGAAGATTGTCCAATTTTTCCCATTCCCTGCATTCTTCCCCATCATCTTCCAAATTGAGGAAAGGGGAGAAATAAACAGGTTTCCTGATCTGCAGGTATCCCTTTTCAAAAATGAAGCGGACTGCCTTTGTAAGATACACGCGGTATTCCGCTTTACCACAGCGGGAAAGCGTCTTCTTCTCATTGATGATCCGCACTTCTTTTATTTCTTTTTGAAGGGCATGATCTTCCTGCACCACGGCAGGGCGGCTCGAGTGGATTTCTTTTTCTTCTGCTTCACGGAAAATCCATTCCAAAACATCCGTCTTTTTTCCGCCGGCCGCCTTATCCGTTATTTCCTGCGTCATTATATAGCATTTTCCGCCGGCATAAATACCGACGGGCAGGAGATATACAGGATGGAAAATGGACGGATCGCATCGGTACTTTTCAAAAACCTGTCCTGCCATCCCTTTTAAAATCTTCAGCGTTTTTTCACTGAATCGTAAATCCAATAATTCCATGTTTTCCCTTTCTGATGAAAATGTCCGCCTCGCGTAAATAAAGGCGGACATTTTTTATTTCTGTTCTTTCTTTTACTTCGTCCCGAAAATCCTGTCTCCCGCATCGCCGAGTCCCGGAAGGATGTATTTCTTTTCATTCAGCTGCCTGTCAAGGGCGGCGGTGTAGATCGGCACATCCGGATGCGCGTCGTTCACGAGTTGTACGCCTTCCGGCGCGGCGACGAGGCACATAAATTTTATATTCTTTACACCTTTCGCCTTCATCATGTCGATAGCCGCCACGGCGCTTCCTCCGGTCGCCAGCATCGGGTCGATTAATATGAAATCACGGTTTTCCACATCGGGAAGTTTGCAGTAGTATTCCACAGGCTTTGCCGTAACGGGGTCACGGTACAGACCGATGACACCTACACGGGCGGAAGGAACGAGTTCCAGAAGCCCGTCAAGCATTCCAAATCCCGCCCGGAGGATGGGGACGATCCCTACTTTCTTCCCTGCCACGCGTTTCCCTTTCATCACTTCCAAGGGCGTTTCAATTTCTATATCTTCCATAGGCAGGTCACGAGTCAGTTCATATCCCATGAGCAGTGTGATTTCCTTCAGAAGCTTTCTGAAATCACCGGAACTGGTTTCTTTCTGGCGCATAATCGTCAATTTGTGCTGAATAAGCGGATGGTCGATTACCTGGATCTGCATTTCATTTCCTCCTGTCACAACGGGTTTCTCAATTTTACTCCCATTATTTTATCACTTTTTATTTTGGATGTCTGTAATTCTTCCGGCCGGCCACCGGAAATATTCTTACAGGCGCCGGTGACGCATATCTTCCCATGCCATGATCACCGCACCGCCGGCAAGAATAATCTGGACTGCCAGATGGATCCAGAGAAAGAGGAAGATCAGGCCGATGAGGGAACCGTAAGTGACGCCCATACCCGATATATGGAGGATATAGTAACCGTACCCTGCAGTCAGGAAAAGGAGGGCCGCCGCCACCAGAAAGGAAGCAGGAATGATGCGTGTCCATTTCGTGATGTACCTGTTTGGCGCATAACGGTAAAAAGCGGATAAAGACAGGCTCATAACCACAAAAGGAATGGCATACCGCGACGGCCGCCAGACCTGCCAGAAGACAGGCGGCAGTTCCATGATATAGTCCTGTACAAGGAATATGACGGCATTGGCAAAGACAATCAGCGTAAGAGAAAGAATCATGGCAAATACAAGAAATATGGTAAAGAAGCAGGCTTTCAGGCTGACCTTGAGCCAGGACTGGATATTCCTGTCCTGAAAAAATATTTTATCCATCCCGCGGACAAGGACAGCCGTCCCCTGTGAAGCGGTCCACACTGCGCCGCCGAGACCGGCAAAGAGCCATATCGTACTCCGCCCTGCGATGATACGGGCTATATTTTCCTCCATACTTGCCGCAAACTGGGCCGGCAGATATTGCAGCAGATCAAGGATCGTATCAAGCTGGGGCGCCGCAAAGAACAAGATACAGTTCACCAGGAAAATCATAAACGGAATGAGCCCGAGGATAAAGCAGTATGACGCTTCTGACGCAAAGGAGCCCACATCATCATCGATATATCTTTTAATCAAACACTTTATGAAGTATACGGCTGCCGGATCTGAATTTTTCGGTTCCATATGCCCACCCTGCCATTCTGAAAAACATCATAAAAAGGGAGGCATAAAGAAACAAATTTCATTTCTCTATACCTCCTTTTGCTGCACACAATCAGAAATATCTGTGTCTTTTATTATAGCACCAACTCTTACTGTCCGCTCTGGCTCTTCTTCGCATTGGCATTCTTGTAGCGGAGCTGCTTGGAAAGAACCATCTTGCGCATGCGGATACTGGAAGGCGTCACTTCTACCAATTCATCATCGTTTATCCATTCCAAAGCGGATTCAAGGGTAAAGAGGCGGCACGGCGGCAGTTTAATGGCATCATCGGAACCGGAAGCACGGGTATTTGTCAGATGTTTCTTCTTGCAGGGATTGACGTCCATATCCTGCTCACGGGCATTTTCGCCGACAATCATGCCTTCATAAACTTCTACACCTGGGCCAAGGAAAAGTTCCCCTCTGTCCAGTATGGAATTCAGGCCGTAAGCGGTAGTCGTACCCGCTTCGAAAGCGACAAGCGAGCCTCTCGTTCTTTCGGGAATATCTCCCTTATACGGCGCATATCCCTGGAATACATGGTACATGATGCCTGTGCCGCGGGTGGTGGTGAGAAGTTCATTTCTGAATCCCAAGAGACCGCGGGCGGGAATGGAAAAGTCCATCTTCATATATCCTGCCAGTTCTTCCATGGAAATCATTTCCGCGCGGCGCGGGCCGAGTCCTTCCATGACAGCCCCCATAAATTCCTGCGGCACTTCAACAGTCAGCCTTTCCAAAGGTTCGCAGCGCTTGCCGTTGATTGTTTTATAAATAACCTGCGGTTTGGATACTTCCAATTCGAACCCCTCCCGCCTCATCGTTTCAATGAGAACGGATAGATGAAGTTCTCCCCGGCCGGAAACGAGGAATGCATCGGATGTTTCCGTTTCTTCCACACGGAGAGCCACGTTCGTTTCAATTTCTTTCATCAGACGGGCGCGGATGTGGCGGGATGTAACAAAATCGCCTTCTCTTCCCGCGAAAGGACTCTTATTGACATGGAAAACCATGGACAGCGTCGGTTCATCAATATGAATGGAGGGGAGCGCTTCCGGATTGGCGGCATCGGCTACCGTTTCACCGATATTGATGTCTTTAAATCCTGCCATCGCCACGATATCCCCCACGCCTGCTTCGGCGACGGGAGTACGTTTCATTCCCTGCCAGTTGAAAAGCTGTCCTACATGATCGGTACGGATTTTTTCTCCATCCGTAATAGCCACGGCCATTCCCTGCTTGACCGTTCCCCTGGTCACACGGCCGATTGCCACTTTGCCGAGATAATCATCGGCTTCCAGCGTGGTCACCATGATCTGCAGTCCTCCATCCGGATCACCTTCCGGAGCGGGAATCCGTTCCAAAATCGTATCAAACAGAGGCTGCAGATCCTTCCCTTCATCATTCATATGGAGTTTGGCGATGCCGCTCCTGGCGGACGCATAAATCAGCGGAAAATCAAGCTGCTCATCATCAGCATTAAGCTCGATGAAAAGTTCAAGAATTTCCCCTTCCACATCAGACACACGCTGGTCAGGACGGTCAATCTTATTGATGACGACGATCGGTTTCAGGTGATGCTCAAGAGCTTTACGGAGAACATACTTCGTCTGGGGCATCGGGCCTTCATGGGAGTCAACAAGGAGCAGGACACCGTCCACCATGTTCAGGATACGTTCTACTTCCCCGCCAAAATCGGCATGCCCGGGCGTATCTACGATATTGATCTTCACACCATTATGCATGACAGACGTATTCTTCGCCAGGATTGTAATTCCCCGTTCCCGTTCCAGCGGGTTGGAATCCATGACGCGTTCCGCCACCTTCTGATTTTCCCTGAAAATATGGCTCTGCTTCAGCATGGCATCCACAAGAGTGGTTTTACCATGATCGACATGGGCGATGATCGCAATGTTGCGGATATCTTTTCTGATCATTTCTTTCCTTCTTCTCTCCGGCCTTCCGCCTCAATCTATAAATCCACAGTATAACAAAATCTTTGTATTGGTAAATACAATTTATTTTACCACATCACAGACTCGGATAAAAGCATTTTCAAAAAATATTTTCCTTTTTATGAATCATATTTTTGTATTCCCCCCTTGAACTATGTTAAAATGTAATTAAAGAGAGAAGATTTTTCTCCCTGGAATTTCATTTATAAAAGAAAGGTGGGCTGATGATCATGTTAGATTACAAACGGATTCTTGTACCTTACGACGGTTCCGAGTATGCGAAGCGGGCTCTTGACCGTGCCGTTTCCGTGGCAAGATGCTGCGACGGCGCAAAACTTTTCATTGCGACCGTTTCCCTGCCGATGCCGCCGATGGAAAAAATCGCGCGGGAAAAAGCATATGTCTTTGATGCCGATAAAAAAGAACCGGAAAAGAAAGACCCCGGGCAGGTTATTTTGGATGATTCAGAAAAACTCATTCCCGAGGATATTCCTCATGAATTGATTTTCCGTGTAGGCAATCCGGGATCCGTCCTGCTGGATCTCTCCTTTGAAAAAAACTGCGACTTGGTTATTATGGGCAACCGAGGCCGCGGCGCTCTCAAGAGCCTTTTCATGGGTTCCGTTTCCAGCCATCTGGCAAGCAACGTGAAATGCCCCATCCTTATTATTAAATAGTACAGCGGAAATACCGCGGAAAAGGAGGTTCGTCATGCTTACTTTCAAAAAAATCCTTGTTCCCTTTGACGGGTCGGAACACGCAAAGCGTGCCCTGGCAAAGGCTGTATCACTGGCGCAGTGCTGTGACGGCGCAAAGCTGTATATCATCACTGTTGATGAAGATGTTTCCGCGCTGAGCATGAATAATCTGGAAAGGGCTTACATCAATGAACAGATGCAGGCTATCCACTTCCGCCCGGCTGATAAAACTCTTGATGAAGCAAAAGCTGCCGTCCCTGAAGGAATTGAAGCGGAATATATCGCCAAAACCGGAGATCCCGGCATGCTGATTGAAAATACGGCAGACCAAATCGGCACAGACCTGGTTGTCATGGGCAGCCGCGGCCTGGGCGCCCTTACGGGCATGCTTCTCGGCTCCGTATCCAATTACCTGCTGACCCATGTGGAAGCGCCTGTATTCATTGTGAAATAATTTCCCGTAAGACGAAACGCCGACCTTTCAGAGGGCCGGTGTTTTCTCCCTCCGGTACGGCCGATATTTTCACAGGTATTTCTTTATTTTCCGCACAGAAAATTAAATTTCTCCATTACAAAAAAAGAAAGGCGGTTATTATGCTGGATTTCAAAAAGATTCTCGTTCCCTATGACGGTTCCAGCCATGCGAAAAAAGCGCTGAACCAGGCCATTTCTCTGGCGCAGTGCTCAGACGGTGCAGAACTCTATGTCGCAACGATTTTAAACAGCACCATCCCCGCGGATGATGATCCCGACCAGGTCGACATGGCGGAAGTCGAAAAACTCATTCCTGAAAACATCCCCCATAAGGTTCTTCTTGAAATGGGGGAACCGGTACCCATGCTCCTCTATCTGGCAGGAGAAATCGGTGCCGACCTGATCATCACGGGTAGCCGCGGCCGCGGCGCTCTCAAGAGCCTTTTCATGGGTTCCGTTTCCAGCGGCATTTTAAAGAATGCAAAATGCCCTGTCTTTATCATAAAATAAACTTCCCAATTGAAAATACCGATACCGGACTCCCTGAAAATATGTCTGCCTTTTCAGAGATAGTGCGGTATCGGTATTTTTATGATGCTTTCGGCCCTTCCACCTTATAGTACCAGCAGTAAAGCGCAGGAACGACCAGCAGTCCTATAGCAGTCGCAAGGAGAAGTCCGCCGATAAACGATACGGCAAGGGGACGCCAGAACGGACTGGGAATCAGCGGAACAAAACCAAGTACATCGGTTACGCTGGAAAGCATGATCGGCCGGAAACGGAGCGCCGCCGACTCGATGACCGCATCATAAGGCTTCTTTCCATCTGCCAAATGCTGGCGGATCTGGTCAAGAAGGATGATGCTGTTCCGGACAACCATGCCGGATAAGGCCAGCATACCGACAATGGATACGAATCCCATGGGCTGCCGTGTAAGGAACAGCGACAAAATCGCGCCAATCAGCCCCAAAGGCCCGGTTATGCCCGCAATTACCATCAGCGGAATTTTATCCAGCTCAAACATCAGAATCATAAGGATAAGGAAAATCATGATCGGAACCGGCGCCGCCAGGTACTGTACGGATTTTTCACTGTTTTCTATGGCCCCGTCTTTTTCCAGCGTATAACCGTCAGGCAGATGTTCTCTAAAGTCCTTAAGCGTCCGGTCGTACAGTTCATTGACTACGGAATCGGCTGTCTTATCCCCGCCAGTTTCGCCGCGGATAGTGATGGTCGGGTGCAGATCGCGCCGCCAGATCGTGCTTGTTTCATTCTCATAGGAAATATCCGCGATTTCCCCAAGAGGCACATACCGTCCGCTTCCCACATGAACAGGAAGGTAAGAAAGATCAGCCAGCCGCGCCGCATTGCTTCCCTCCAGCCGGAAGCTGATCGGTACGAGCTGATTTCCCTGATAGGATTCTGCCACTTTATAGCCTGACAATTTCACATACAGATCCCGGGAAATGGAATAATTATCTCCCCCCAGTTTCCTTACTTTATCCTGATCGATTTTTAACCTGACGACCGGTGTTTCTTCCGGCCAATCCATACTGACATTCTTCATACCGGGATACTGAGAAACAAGAGCCGCCGCTTCTTTGGCAAACTTTACCGTATCTTCCACATTCTTTCCCGAAAGCCGCAGCATGATCGGGTATTCAGCAGGAGGCCCCGTAGTAATCAGACGGGCATGGGCCCTTGCATCCGGATATTGTTCCGCGATAAATGCCAGCGTATCATCACGAAGACTGTCTCTCACCTTGCTGTCGCGCGCCACGAGGATCATCTGTCCGTGGCTGTCTTCCGGCGCCAACGGATCAAAAAGCAAAATAAATCTCGGCGCGCTGTCCCCTATATAAGTGGAAAAGGAAGACACCCGATCATCCCCGTATAAGTTGTCCGCAATGCCCGCCATGACCTCTTTCGTTTCCTTGATGGATGCGCCGGAAGGAAGGTTCACATCAAGAATGATTTCCGGCCGTACGGAATCGGGGAAGAACTCCTGGTTCACAAAAGGAATAAGTGCCACTGTCCCTACAAAAATCGCTGCTGTGCCTATGATAACCGTCTTTTTGAAACGGATGCACCAGGCGATTGCCTTATAAAACAATCGGTAAGCCCTGTCCGCAAAAGCGGATTTCTTTTCTCCCGCCTTCACCCTGATGAAACGATACCCCAGAACCGGGCTCACAAAGATGGATGCCACCCAGGAAAGAAGAAGCGTAGAGGCGATAACCCAAAAGAAGGCGCCTACATATTCCGCCGTCTGCCCTGCGGCAAAACCGACAGGAATGAAACCCGCTGCCGTGATAAGCGTCCCGGCCAGCATCGGTTTCGCACATCCTTTATACGCCGCCTGTGCCGCTGCCAGACGGTCCATCCCTTCTTCCAGTTTGACCTGCATCATTTCAATTACGATAATCGCGTCATCTACAAGAAGGCCGAGCGATACGATGAGCGTGCCGAGGGAAACGATATGGAGATCGATCCCCTGCCATTTCATGTAGATAAAAGAAGCGCATACCACCACCGGAATGCACAACGCCAGCACGATCCCGCTCCAAAAGCCCAGCGACAGGAAACTGGCCGCCATGACGATAACGATGGCTTCCAGCAGGGATTTTGTAAATTCATGAATAGAATCATTCACCACCGACGGCTGATCCGCCACCTGCTCGATATCCAGGCCGGCAGGAAGTTCCGCTTTCTCTTTTTCAATTTCTCTCTCCAGATTTTTCCCGAGAACCAGGTTATTTCCGCCGGGCGCCATAGACACAGCAATTCCTACCGCCGGTTTTCCATTGAAATACATAAGCGATGTTTCCGGATCCGCATACATCTGTGTGACTGACGCCACATCACCCAGATGAAAAGAACGCTCTCCCACATGGATCGGAAGTTCTTTCAGTGACTCCACCGTATCCAGAAGCCCTTCTACACGGATCGCCACATTTCTGGAATCAGTGTGGATCATACCGGCAGGCATCATCGCGCCCTGCTGCTGCAGCATGGCAAACACATCCGATGGCCTCATGCCGAAAGAAGCCAGCTTATTCTGATCCATTTCGACATAAATTTCCTGCTTCTGGACGCCGAGAAGTTCTACCTTCTGCACATCCTCCACCCCTGTCAGGCGCCGCCGGATATTTTCCGCATATTTACGTTTTTCCTCATAAGAAAATCCGTCTCCCGTGACGGCGTAAATAGAGCCGTACACATCATCAAACCGGTCATTAATATAAGGCCCCATGACTCCCGACGGCAGGCTGCCCCATTCATCATTGACCAGATTGCGTATTTCATGCCAGCGGGTCTGCATCTCCTCTTTCGGCACAGAATCTTTCAGATTGACATAAATCACGGTTTTACCGTCATGGGTGAAAGATTTGATATAATCGAGCCCCTTGGTATCCTGCAGTTTCTTTTCCAAAGGATCCGTCACCTGCTGCGTGATCTGCTGCGCCGAAGCGCCCGGCCATGCAGCCGTAACCACCGCCTGTCGGATTGTAAAATCAGGGTCTTCGCTGCGCCCCAGATGGAAATAGGACCACAGTCCGCCCGTAATGATGGCAATAATGAAAAAATAGACAATCTGTTTATGCCTGATCGCCCATTCTGCCAGATTCAGGCCTTTCATAACCGTACCTCTTCCCCTTCATGCAGTTTCTGCACACCGGCGGTCACTACACGGTCGCCTTTCTGCAGGCCTGAAACGATCTCTACCGTATCATTCCCATACTGTCCTGTTTCCACCTTCTGCAGATATACTTTATGATCCCGCACGATCCACACGGCAGGCTGCTCCGACTGTGCAGCCATAGCAGAAAGCGGCACCATGATCTGTTCATTCCCTTGCGGGTCATCAAAAGACACTTCCGCCGTCATTCCCACCACGACATCGGAAGGCGCGTCAATGAGTGTCACTTTTGCGTCATAAGTACCCGTGGACGTATTTGGCGCTGCCGCCACTTCTCTGACCGTTCCCTTCAATTGCAGATCAGGAAACGCCCAGAAGGTGACTGTGCAGGGAAGGCCGACAGAGTATTTTCCGTACTGCTTTTCCGTAAAGGAAATATGGACATCTTTTTTCGTATCATCCACGATAAGAACGACCGGCGTTCCTGCGCCGACCACCTGACCCACTTCGTAAAGCGTGCTTCCCACCACGCCGTCACGGTCTGCCGTAAGCGACGTGAACCCCAGATTATTTTCCGCCCGCGCCAGAGCAGCCTGCGCCTGGGAAAGCTGGGCCGATGCCAATTCATACTGGTTCTTCGTCTGATCCATCGCCAGGTCGGAAATCGCCTGAAGTTCGTGAAGCTTTTCATAACGGGCCATCGTGGATGACGCCAGACGATACTGCGCCTCCGCCGCATTCAACGCGCCCGCGGCGGCGGCAGCCTGTTCCGATGCATCTTTGGAATCCACCGTCATAAGGACCTGTCCTGCTGTGACACGGTCGCCGGAAGAAACAAGACGGCGCGTAATCCGTCCCCCCACCTGAAAAGCAAGCGGTGATTCAAAATAGCCGTGAACAGTACCGGAAAACTTACGGCTTTCTGCTTTTGCCGTTTCTCCGACAACCATCGTCTTGACAAGCACCGCTTTCGTTTCTGCTTCTTTTTTATTCCCACACCCCGTCAGTACAAGAGAAAAGCCGACCCATACAGCGGCAAAGATGACCGCGAACTTTTTCATGTATTCCTCCCGAAAGAATTTTAATAAACATTTGTTGATTATCGTTCAAATGTATTATATACTTAGGCTGACTGTAAAGGCTATCGGCAATTCCCATGAAAGTGCCTTTTATGAAACTGTTTTAGAGAAAGTGTTCAACAATGACTGATAAAAAAAAGGACTTACGGTTCCGTAAGACGGAACTTTCCATCCGGGCTGCCTTCTTTGAACTGTTAAAAAGCAGGCGTATCTCTGAAATCACCGTGGCGGAAATATCAAGGAAGGCCATGCTCGGACGGGGGACTTTCTACCTCCACTACAAAGACATCCATGACCTTCTGGACACCCTTGAGAACGAATATGTCGAAGCCATTGGAAATATTATTGACGAGTACTATCCCATCGCGCCGGCGGCGAATATTTCGGAACTCACGGAAAAACTGTTCCGTTACATCACCGCCCACGAAGAACAGCTCCGCCTTCTCTTCCACCACATTTCCACACGAAGCTTCATCGACCGCCTGATTATCCGCCAACGTTACGTATTCAGCCGTCTGGTGGAAGAAGGGGGCTGTGATGCTGCGTACAATGCGGTGGAAACGTCTTTCATGATTTCCGGGTTTGCCGGTGTTATCCTTGATTATTGGTTCTTAGGCTCTCTTCCTCTGTCAGAAAAAGAAATCATCCATAATCTGAACCGCCTTCTCCTCAATTTTTCCCGCGCGAAAAAGGAAATGAAAAGAGGCGGCTCGTCATGAGAAATATCCGGATCACTCTTGCCTATGAAGGAACGGCGTACAGCGGGTTCCAGCGACAGGAAAACAGTATAACCGTCCAGGAAATTCTTGAAACCGCCCTCCAAAAACTGACAGGTACGAAAACCACGCTCTACTTCGTCGCGCGCACGGATGCCGGCGTTCATGCCTACGGGCAGGAATGCACCTTTTATACGGAATCTTCCATTCCCGGCGATCGTTTCATATTCGCGCTGAATATTCTCCTTCCTCCCGATATCCGTGTAACGGAAAGCAGAGAAGTGCCCTATGATTTTTCCGTGCGCAGGAACAATTACGGAAAAACCTACGGCTACCTTCTGACCGAAGAAAAAGACTGCCCTCCCTTCTTTAAACGGTATGCCTGGCAGGCAGGACGAAAACTGGATATTTCAAAAATGGAAAAGGCGGCAGAAGTGCTGTCAGGCACCCACGACTTCACATCATTCCGCGGAAATAATTCCGTTCCCGCCAGCCCGGTCCGTACTATCCATAACATACGGATCATCAAAAAGCATCACTTCTTTCACATTTTCGTCACCGGAGAAGGATTCCTTTACCATATGGTAAGAAATATCGCAGGCGCGCTCGCTGATGCAGGCACCGGAAAACTGACTCCCAAAGATCTGCGGGAGATACTGGAAGCAAAAGACAGAAAATCCCTTGGCGCCACCGCTCCTGCCCACGGACTCTGCCTTCTCAAAGTATACTTCACGCCTGTTACAAAAGAATTGACGGAAAAGACAATCTGCGGCTCTTATGCACCGTGGAGCGTATAGCAGGCTCTGTTGCCCACACAGCAAAAAAGACATCTCCTCCCTGCAAAAGGAAAAGATGTCTTTTTTTATGTCCTGAAATAAAAATACATGGCCAGCAAAACGGCTGTCACAAGAAAGACTGTGATAAATGCCAGCCTGTCCCTGGACGTATACGCCAGCTGATGCATTTTCGTCCGTCCTTCCCCGCCGCGATAGCACCGCGCTTCCATGGCGGTCGCCAGATCATCGGCGCGGCGGAAAGCGGAAATGAAGAGAGGCACAAGAAGGGGCACCATCCCTTTGGCTTTCTGCCACAAATTCCCGCTGGTAAAATCAGCACCTCGGGAAGACTGGGCTTTCATGATCCGATCCGTTTCCTCAAGCAGCGTCGGAATGAAGCGGAGCGCAATGGTCATCATCATTGCCAGTTCATGGGCAGGCACGCCGAAACGGCGGAACGGATTTAAAAGCGCTTCAATCCCGTCTGTCAGAACGATAGGGCTCGTAGTATATGTCAGGAGCGAAGAAAAGCCGATAAGGAATACAAGACGGAGTGTCATAAAGAGACCATTCCGAAGCCCTTCTTCACTGATATGGATAAATCCGTAACCGAATATTTCCTTCCCCGGCGTGGTCAGCACATGGATCAGGAGCGTAAATACCAGAATGACCCAGAGCGGCTTCACCGCTTTCCAGACCATGACAGGCGGCACGCCCGAAATCATGATGCATCCCAGTGTGAATATCGTCACAAGCAGGTAAGACCATGGATTGTTCGCCAGGAAAATGGCACAGATAAAAATCATGGTGCAGAGAATTTTTGCCCGCGGATCCATACGGTGGAGGAATGAATCTCCGGGATAATACTGGCCCAGCGTAATATCGGTAAGCATTATTTCCCTCCTCCCAGCACGGCATACATTTTTTCCGCCGCCTCTTCCACTGTCCGTGCGGTTTCCGGCACAGGAATTCCTTTTTCTTTCAGATAGAGAAGCGTCTGTGTCAAAGGCGGCGCATCCACACCGCATTCCTTCAGCGTCTCCCTGTGATGGAGGAAAATATCCATAGGCTCCCCGTCAAGGACGAGGCGTCCCTGATGCATGACAAGAAGACGGGTCGCCAGACGGGCAATGTCATCCATGTTGTGGGACACAAGAATGACGGAAAACACGCCTTTTTTATACCATCCCTGAATACGGCTGAATATTTCCCGCCGCCCCACAGGATCCAGCCCGGCAGAAGGTTCATCCAAAATCAGAAAATCAGGATGCATGGCAATCACGCCGGCGATGGCCACACGGCGCTGCTGGCCGCCGGAAAGGCGGAAAGGCGACCGTTCGGCAAATGTTTCATAATCAATCCCCGCGAAGCGCATGGCGCTCTTTACTCGTTTTTCCGTTTCCTCTTCATCACAGCCCTGGTTCTGCGGACCGAAAGCAATATCTTTTGCTACGGTTTCTTCAAAGAGCTGATGCTCGGGATATTGGAAAACCATGCCCACCGAATGGCGCTTCACCATAGCTTCTTTTGTCTTTTCCGCCAGATCCACGCCGTCTACGGTCACCTTCCCCATGGACGGATGAAGGAGGCCGTTTAGGTGCTGTATGAGTGTAGACTTGCCGCTCCCCGTATGGCCGATGATGCCGATGAACTCTCCTTTATCTATGGTCAGGTCGATATCTTCAACCGCCGCCCGTTCAAAAGGAGTTCCCTTCCCGTATATATAACTTACATTTTCGACACAAATGGACATAACGCCTCTCCCAATTCTTCATCGGTCATACATTTCTCGGAAACTGCCATCCCTTTCTTGCGGAGGCATCTTGCCAGATCCGCAGGGACAGGCACGTCCAGACCGATTTCCGTCACCTTATCCGCCTGTGAAAATATTTCCCTCGGCGTCCCTTCCATCTTGAGGACACCCCTGTCAATAACAAGGATATGATCCGCCGTGACCGCCTCCTCCATGAAATGGGTAATGAGAACGATGGTGATCCCCTCTGTTTTATTCAGCTCATGGATTGTGTCCATGACCTCCTTACGCCCTTTCGGATCAAGCATGGCAGTCGGTTCGTCAAGAACGATGCAGTCGGGCTTCATGGCAAGAACGCCGGCAATAGCCACACGCTGCTTCTGCCCGCCGGAAAGCATGGACGGCGCCTGTTTACGATAGGATGTCATCCCCACCTTTTCCAATGCAAGATCCACACGTTCTCTTATTTCTTCAGGAGGCACGCCCAGATTTTCAGGTCCGAAAGCCACATCTTCCTCCACCACGGCAGCGACAAGCTGGTTGTCTGGGTTTTGGAAAACCATCCCCACCTTCTGGCGGATATCCCATACACGGCCGGCGTCGGAAGTGCGCATCCCTTCCACAATAAGCTCTCCTTCCGTCGGTAGGAGGAGCGCGTTCAGATGGCGGGCCAGCGTGGACTTACCGCTGCCGTTCGTTCCGATGATGGCGGTAAATTCCCCTTTTTTGATCTGCGCCGTTACATCTTTGAGCGCATCAAAAGTTTTGCCTTCCTCCGTTTCAAAAGTATGGGAAACATGGCGGATATCAAAAAGAACTTCTCCGGAATTACTTTCCATTCTTTCCTCGCTTTATATACAGTAGCATTTCATAACAACAAGGCGGACTGCTTTTCGTCAAATGCAATAAATCAGTTTATATTCTAAGGAACTATGCGGCTTTTGTCAATAATCCCCTCCCTCTTTTCGTTAACAATACAATATAAAATATTTTCTCTCCGGCAGTCATATTTTTGTTTATAGAAAAGTACTCTCCTGCATGAAGAATCAAACCGTACACAGTGAAAACAAAATTGCCATTCTATGAGTAGCGATTTTGTTTTCCTTGCTATGGTATTCATATCCACCCGAAATGTCTGCACGCATTATAAATACCATCATCATCGGCATCATCAGTAATATACTTCGCCTTCTTTTTCAAAACCGGCTTCGCATTCCCCATAGCGACCGTCATCCACTCGGGACGGAACATGAAACAGTCATTCAGTCCGTCGCCAAAAACAACGATCCGGTCATCGGATACATTATACCTCTTCATAATTTCAAAAATGCCCCTCTCTTTGTGGACAGGTTCGACAAGCATTGTCCCTTTCGTAAGCCACACATGGGGCAGCGTGTGCAGAGGAATCTCTTTTACTTCCCTTTTGGCGCAGGCGATAAAAATTTTGTAAATCTGCTCCTCCCTGCGGTAATCGTAACGGCTGTCCACCACTGTTTCATAGTACCGGTCCGTCACACGCTCAAGGTAGTCATCGTACTTTGTTTTCCGCCGCTTTTTATTTTCCGTCGTCACCGCCCAGGGATGTTTTTTTCCGTCGATTTCGCCAAGTAAACGGAAGCAGGCCTCCAGCGGCAGTCCTTCATGGTAAAGGATCTTTCCGCGGCAGGTCACGCCATTTCCTCCGTCGGAAATCACGGAGTCGATACCAAGTTCTTCCGCCACGTCGACGGCATCCGCCTGCAGGCGCCCCGACGCGATAGCCACAAAATTTCCCTTTTCCTGCAGCCGGCGAACCGCTTCCCTTGCACTGTCCGGATAATCGGCAGTAAGCGGTGTCGTCAGTGTTCCGTCTATATCAAAAAAGAAATATCGTTTCATACAGCCTCCCTTGCTCTTTATTTTATGGTACGGGAAAGAAGCATTTCCTGCAAGCCGCTCCTGCGTTTCTCCCGCAGGAGTCCCGCTTCCGGCTCTCCAAAAATGATTTTTTTATATTTTGTATTATAATAAGGAAAATCATTATAATTAGTCACACTATACTAAGGAGATATTATGCCGTCTATTTTACGTTCGATCGTGCTCAGCACACTGGGCACCATTTCCCTTGTCCTTGCTCTTCTGTGGGCCATCGGCGACGAGCGGTTTGTTCCGAGCCTTTCCAATCCCCACCTTTTGACTTCCGCCGGTATCCTTCTTCTCACGAACACGGGATTATTTATCATATTCAAAAAAGAATTTCTGAAGAAATATTTCTTTCCGTCTCTCCTTTTACCCTCCGTATGGTTTGCCGCCTTTACCTGGGCTTATGGTTACATGTACCTGCCGGAAAACAAGTATCTCGGCGACTATTACAGCATGATTTCCCTTTTATTTTCCCTTTCTTACCTGTCCCTTGCCTGGAAATGGAAACTGAAGCGGGGCGCTTTCCTCTGGTCTGTCTTAACCGGCCTCTTTTCTTTTTTCATGATCCTCGTACCCCTGATCTACATCGGCTACTATATCATTTATAAAAGCGAAATGGATATCTTCGCCCTGATGGCTATTGCTATGACGAACGCCCGTGAAGCGGCGGAATTTGTTGAGACGGTGGCTGCACCCGCCCTTATTGCCGCCGTGGCGATTTTTGCCATCATCCTACTGATTTCCTGCTTCTACATCGCCCGCCGTTTTTTCATGTCCATGGAAACGGCAGAGACGCCCTTCCGCACCGCCGGACGCGGCGGCCTCATAGGTTTTATCATATTTACCATTCTTTTTTCCGGCGGTTTCTTACGGCAGATGAGACATATTTTCCCGCTGCAGATTTATTACGCCGCCAAGAAGGGCAGCGGCAGTTTCAAACTCATGGAAACGCTGAACCGGCACCTTGCCGAAAATGCGAAAGCTGTCGTCCTTCTTCCCGGTCAGACAGCGGAAGACGGCACCCATATCATTGTCATCGGTGAAAGCGCAAGCCGCGATCATATACAGTCTTTTACCCCCGGTTACCCCGTAAAGACGACGCCCTGGGAAGATGCCATGGCGAAATCCCCCGACTTTTTCTTCGCGGATAAAGGATACGCAAATTTCCCGACAACCGTCATGTCATTGAGCTATGCTCTCACCAATACGAACCAATACAATAAAACTGCTCTGAATGATGCCGTCAGCCTGGTAGACGCTGCCAAAGCGGCAGGATACCGCACCGACTGGATTTCTTTCCAGAACAGAAGCTCTCTTGCCAGTGCCGGCGTTTCCGTCATCGGTGAACGGTGTGACGCGTCCTATTGGGAAAACAGCCTTGACGGCGAAGCGGTAAAAGTCATGAAAAGACTTCCGCCCGCTAAAAAGCGTGTCATTTTTATACACATCAACGGCAGCCATTATAATTATCTGGCCCGCGTCCCCGTGGGATACGGAAAATCCACGGATATTCCCGAAGATGATCCTTACTATAACTATGATGTCACGCTGGCCTACACCGATGAAATGCTCCACAGTATCTTTACATACGCCAAAGAGCATTTGAATCTGAAAACTATGATTTACTTTTCCGATCATGCGGAAGACATGGTGTATTACCACGGCACTTCGGGTTTCTCCTACGACATGATCCGCATTCCTTTCTGGATCTACCTTTCTCCGGACTATAGGAAGATCCACCCTGATATCCTTCCGGCGCTTCAGTCAAATAAAGATAAGATTTTTACCAACGATCTTCTCTTTGAAACAGCGTCAGGCATCTGGCAGGCAAAGACAAATTTTTATCAAGACATTTACGATCTGTCCTCTCCGTCTTATGTTCTTGATCAGGAAGCGGTCACCATGCACGGGAAACTGCTCATTACCGACGACCCGAAATTTAAAAAATAGATAAAGCGAAAGGATGGCCTGCGGGTCATCCTTTTTTTGCGGATCATTTTACTCACAAGATCCCCGCGTCTTCCGACACCTCTTATGCTTCCGTATTTTCTTGATTTTCATGAATACATTTTTGTTTAATTCACAAAATATTTTTTGTATTTTATATTGACAACATCAGAATATAGTGGTAACATCATTTTAATAGATAGTTAATACATAGTTTTAACTTGGAGTATATGCAAAATGATTAATGAAACACTGCACACATTCATCTCCGTTACCAAAAACGGCAGTTTCAACAAAGCGGCGGAAAAGCTTTCCCTTACCGCCCCTGCCGTGATGAAGCAGATGAATTCTCTGGAAAAAAGCATCGGTGCCCCTCTCTTCGAGCGGACGAACCGCGGTATCCGCCTCACACCGGCAGGAGAATCTTTTTTGAAAGATGCCAAAACCATCCTCCGGTACACAAGAAAATCCATCGAGCGTGCGCAGATCGCCGCGGGACAAACCCCTCATCTGCCGACATGTGGTGCGCAGAAGGCGGGCTCTGTCCATCCTGCCGCCCCCCTCCCCACTGACAGGGAAGAAAGGAACCGGCGCGAATCGGCGAGACGCCACGCGGACATTGCGGAAGCCCAGGGGAAATCCGCAGAAGAAATTCATGAAATTTTCGAAAAGGTCATGAACGGCACAGGCAGGTGCAGCAAAAGATAGTCATCCATTGGGATGCAAACGGCGCCCATATATTTCCGTAAATAAAACTGCTATCTGTAAATATATTTTTTAAGAAAGAAGGAAAACATAATGACACATCCACAATATCCAATTCCTCAGGACGAAGAGGGAAGAAAATGTTACGAATCGGCAAAACGCCATGCGGCACTCGCAAAAGAACAGGGAAAATCCATTGATGAAATCCATGAAATCTTCAAGAAGGTCATGAACGGCACAGGCAAGTGCAGCGGCAGGAAAGAGGAAGCGGTTTCAAAATGCCACGGCCATTACCCGATTCCCGAAGATGAAGAAGGCAAAAAGCGCTATGAATCCGCTCTGCGCCATGTGGCCATTGCCAAAGAAAACGGCAAGTCCGTTGATGAGCTCCATGCGATTTTCAAGAAAGTCATGGAAGGCACAGGCAAGTGCAGCGGCAG
>ULWA01023581.1_pt1 | contig 31925 bp, 49 predicted proteins | sample 1959991 | NCBI WGS metagenome assembly ULWA01 (sample SAMEA4835802, study PRJEB28245) | human gut metagenome | biome: gut microbiome; material: fecal sample | place: Denmark | collected 2008
ACAGAGAACCGCCGAAGCCAACACCGGCAGAACAGAGCGAACAGGTCTATGGGTTTAACTTCTATGATGTGTCTCACGGAATCGACAGCACGGTAGATATTCGGGAACATCTCGAGATGCTCCAACGGCTGCAAACCAAGATTGATTTGAGCCGAGAGAACCTGTGTGGAAGTTATCGGGTGGTACAGATCCAGTGGCACGATGATGTGCAGAACAGGTATCTGACCTATGATTTTCCTGTATCGTATGGAGAGAATGCAGCTCTTTTAGAGCAGTTAGTCTGTGCGGAAAAGCAGCGGTTGACCACTTCCCTGTTCAGCGAGATTCAGAAAATGAGCCAATACGGCGAAGTCAAAACCGTGGACAAAACCGAGAGGGGAGCAGGGGAGAGGAGAGAAAAAAAGCGTGAGTGAGATCAAGTTTTGCAAGGATTGCGGATGCGTCCTTGGGACACGGGAAACGCTGGGACGGCAACGGTTTAACAGCCTGAAACGCTGTCCGGAATGCCAGTCCATACGCCGGAAATTGCAGAAGGCAGACTACCAGAGGGAATATCGAGGAGATGCCCGAACCATCCGCCGAAAGCAAAAAGAAGAAATCGTCAGGCTGTCGAGAATATCGGATCTGCAAGCGGAAGTCATATCTCGACTGCGAGAAGAACTAAAAGATATGGAAAGGAAGAACCAAACATGAATGCATATGCACGATTGACGGCATTGGAAAATGCAATCAAATCCAGAATCCTGCTGTACAGTGAACAGCTGTTCGCTGACATGACAGAAGATTCCATGTTCCTGAACGAACTCTATTACCTGCTGGGGAAAAGAGAGGAACTCTTTCAGGAATTGGGATGCTCTTATAACCAGACGAAGGAGGAAGAGAAATGAAAAAGATTCTGAAGCTGAAAGCAGTCCTGTATGAAGACCATCAAATCAGCTGCCGTGCTGCGTTTAGGGGTGCGAATGCAGCGGAAACGGGTGCTGCGTTGTGTACGCTTGTTTCCAATGTAGCAGAGCACATTTTTCCAGATACGGAAGCACAGAAGCAATTCATTTATGATATTTCCCGTGCATTGCGGGAAGTGCAGGACGAGAGAGGAGATATTGAAGCATGACGAATGTGGTTGTAATCACAGGAAGGCTGTGTGCGGATCCGGAATCACGGCAGACACAGAGCGGCACGGCGGTTTGCCATTTCCGTCTGGCGGTTGGCAGAAATCGAAAGGTGGAAGGGAAACCGGAAGCAGACTTTATCAGCTGTGTATGCTGGGGCAAGACCGCAGAGTTTGCAGTTAAGTATTTACATAGGGGCGGTATGATTACCGCAGAGGGTCGGTTGCAGAATGCGGACTATACCGACAACAACGGTGTAAAACACTATGCAATGGAAGTCAATGTGGATCAGCTGAACTTCTGCGGTGATGGAAAGCCATCAGGGAATGCACAGCAAGCCGCACAGAGCGATGCAGGCAATTATCCGCAAAACTACCCACCGCAGCAGCCGAACGGCTACAACGCACCGCAGGGCGGATATTATGATGGATATTACGAGCAAGCACCGCCACCGCCGCAGAACTACGGGCGGCGGTAAGCGATGGCGAAAGAAAAACGCCCATACGGAACACCACGAATTGAAATCCGGAACGGATACAAGTATGCGGAATGTGCGTGGTGCAAGCAGTGGTGGAATGTATCCTGGCAGTTTTCGGGCTGGTATTTATGCCCGAAATGCCGCCGGAAATGGGAAAGGAGCAGGAAAGATGATCGGATGCTTTTTGATACTTACTTTGGCTGTCATGATTAAGGTTGCTTTTGACATCCACAATCACAAGGTGGATGTTCGGGCTGCCGAAGCAGGGGCAGAACTGGAACGGATTCCGAAAGGGGAAGACGTATGAAGAAGAAAAAAGAAGTGAAAGTACCGAAGAGCCGGCAGCTTCTGAGCATGGCAATTGAGCTGGCAGCACAGTCTGAACGGCTGGTCTTGCTGAATGAGGTCGGATGCGTGGATGATGTCATTCAGGCTGCGGAGCGTCTATGCGTAAAGTTGGGCAATCTGATTGCCTTTGCAAAGGATATACAGAGAGGAGCAAAGCAGCATGACCTTGAAGGAATGCATGAAGAAAAAGAAACCGTACATGGTGCATGAAGAAGCAATTGGCGGTGTGGATGGCTGCCCAAGCAGTCAACCTTTTCTGCATTGTAAAAAGGGACTGTGTGAGCAGGATGACAAGGGACGGGGCAGCACATGGACAAGCCTTTGCACATACTGCTGGAATCAGCCAATGCCTGCTCCGGACGATATACCGAAGCAGTGCTGCCGCTGTAAAATCAGCGGTGTGCCACTTATGAAATCAGCAAATGGCGGTCTGTATTGTGCAGACTGTGCCGGATTTTTAAAATAATGAGCGAGAGGGAGAAAGAATCATGAAAGACTACATCGAAACGCAGTACAAGAATCTGGACTTTGCGATTCCGGATGATTACGTCATCCGCCGGGAAGTGTATACGATGCTGGACTACATCGGCGGAGCGGATGCAGATGAAGCATTTTATCAGGGATGGGATGCAGCGATTGATGAAGCGTGCAGCCTGCTGAATGATGTGGATTCTGCGATAGGATGGACATCGGTTGAAGAAGAACCGCCGGAGGAATCCGGAACGCTGTTGGTGACACGCTGCAACAAGCTGACCGGATTTCGGGAAGTGTGTGTTGCACAGTATTGGGCGGTTGACAAGCGGTTTGTGGTGATGCGAGCAGGCGATGTTGGAATTGACTTGCTGGATGATGTCGTGGCGTGGATGCCGTTCCCAAAAGCGTATGGAGGGAAAAGCGATGAGTAAGGGACAGGTAATATATTCATTCTTGCACGATGGGGAAACCATGATTACAGATCCAAATGGAGCTGTAGCAGTTTCACTGGGAAGAATTGGGATTCCTTATGATTACAAAGGAATGCCTATTATCTCTGTAGATCGAGATCCACTGGATGGAAGAACAGAATTTTCTTCTGAAGATGAGATTGTGCCGTTAGTTTCCAATGATGATATTGATGAGAAAATAGCGGAATTTTTGGCTGTAGAACGAATAAAAGGGATAAAACCATTTTTACGTTCTGATGATAGTGTGATATGGCTGCAAAAGAAATTCCTGCATCTTTTTACAGGCAACTTGCGTTTTTTTCAAGATGACGACAAAGAATCTCCGGTTATTGTGACGACAACACATGGTTCTGTCGTTGGTGCAATTATGCCGTTTTTGAATTGAAAATCGATGGAGGGAAAAGCGATGAGTGAGAGAAGAAATAAATGTGTATTCTGTGATCGTAAGCCCGTTTGAAAAGGACATACGAAATTGTAGCAGTTGATGATAAGAAAGCAGAAATAATGAAAAAACAATAAAGGATGGTCGAAAAAAATGATTTGCCCAGAATGCGGAACGGATTTTTGTGAGAAATCTGTCAATCAGATCTATTGTTCGCCAAAATGCGGCGAGCGTTATCGAAAAAAGCACCCAATGGAAGTACGTTTCCCATCCGTCGCATTTTACTGTGCTAAATGTGGTAAGGCGGTTGTTACGGATGGAAAGCGGGATAAGCGGACAAGATTCTGCTGCCAAGAATGCGAACGAAGATACTGGAGACATCCACCAACCGAACACAGTGCATTACGGACAATGCCAGAACGATTGACGGAATGGTATGAAAAGAAAGGATCGGATTGATGAAAAAGCAAATTGCAAAATGCATCAAAGAGATTTCGTCTGGTGCATATTCTCCACAAGTTGTATTTTTTGATTGGATGCAGTGCTTAGCGTTGTCGATCAGCAACACTTGCACACTGATTCACAACGACTTATGGAAAAAACGAGAAGAACAGTATTTGTCAACGATTCGCAAATACGATAAAGAAGCCCGTTACAAAATGTCTGACATGGTTGGAATGCTTACTGCTACATACGAAGATACAGGGCTGAGTGACGTCCTCGGAGAAGTCTATATGGAAAGTGTTGGCGGAAACAAAAACACAGGGCAGTTTTTTACACCATACCATGTTAGCTTAGCGTGTGCAGAGCTTGTTGTTCCAAAAAACATCAACGATGATCGGATACCGCTGCATGAGCCTTCATGCGGCAGCGGCGGAATGGTTGTCGCTACTGCACAGGTTTTGCAAAAAAGAGGGATCAACTATCAAAAAACTTTGGATGTGGTTTGTCAGGATTTGGACTGGTCAGCAGTCTATATGTGCTATGTGCAGCTGAGCTTGCTTGGAATAAAAGCAATCGTTGTACAGGGTGACACATTGGCAGAGTCATATAAAAAAGGCTATCCAAAAGAACGGGTGTTTTACACGCCTGCGAAAAGAGGACTTTTGATATAAATGAAAAGGAGAAATGAAAAATGGGAAAACTGGTCGAACATCTGATGCCATGTGCAATTTGTGGGGCTGTGCCGAAAATCAATGACATTTACGACATAGATCCGGAAAAAGCAGAACACTGCTACAAGCTGTTTTGCTCTGAAAATGGGGTACACAACAGCACCGGAGAATGGTTTGCGAACAAGTATAAGGCTTGCCAGGACTGGAACAGACGGCAGCAAGCTCTTGAAGAAAAAGAGAAAACATTCGGCGACAATCTGAAACCTTGTCCGTTCTGCGGTCGAAAAATGCAGTTTCATAACGATGTGCGGTTAGACAGGAACGGCAAGCGGAGAAATTATTTGTATTTCCTGCATGAAGATTACGACATAAATAAAGAGGTATCCTGCATACTGGATGATATTTGTATGCCGTTTTCGATTGGAGCAGGCGATGCACACCTTGAATTAGACTGTATCGGCGAATATGCAACAAGATGGAACAAACGTGTTTGTAATGATGAAGATGCAATGCATGAGATCAAACAGACGTTGCTTGGAACGATTCAGCCACTGGAGCGAACCGTGGAACTGCTCGAACAGCGAAACAAGGAACTGGAGCAGGAAAACGAGGAACAGAAGCAGATTATAAAGCGAACGAAGCAGTGGAGAGTTAATAAGGACATCAAAAGCCCGTTTGCAAACATCTCCGGATTGTGTTGCGTTCATTGTGATCACAAAGATGAATACATCATCGAACTGGAAGAAGAAAACCAGAAGCTGAAACAGATGCTGAAAAAAGTAGCAGATGATGCAGAGGGGCTTTTTATGGGATTTGCGGGATATAATCCGTATGAAAAGCGTTTAAAACACGAAGACTGTGAAGCACGTGAATACTGTGACTACTGCGACAGGGATTGTGATTGTGACGGACAATGCAAATGGCGGTATGAGGACGATGTGAAGAAGCTGCTGGGATTGGAGTGATAAAAATGTATGTGGAAATTCCGGAGAATTTGACCGAACGCACTGTAATCTTGGAATTTGGTGCAGATGCGTACAGATTTTACCAAAACAGGATCGAAGAAAGAAAGCGGAACGGGAAAATCTATTACAATCCGCTGAAGACAATCTATATTTGGGCAGTGCAGGATCGGAAATATCATCAAGGATATTGGTCAACATGGTTTGGCTATAACAAAGGCAAAAAGCGTAAAAATCACGGGAGGAGTTAAAATGAAACCAATTTATTCTTGCAAAACCTGCAAACTGTGCAAGAAAAAAATACAGGTGAATCATGGTATTTTTCTTCACTTTGCAGCGGATTGTTTGCTTGATTTGAAAGGAAGCCTGCATATATGGAAGAACCACAGAGAGCGTATCGTAGAAAAGAAGAAGTCCGTATTCAGACTGCTTAGAACTATGTTTCTGTATGCTCTATTGCAGGCTGTAGACATCATAACGGGCATTCTGTGGATTGCATTAACAATAGTGATAGCTCCATTCGCTATACTAAGTGATCTGTTGAGGTGAAAAAGGAGGATGGAAAAATCAAGATTTTGTATTTGGAAGCAGGAAAAAGGAGGCATAGTGGCATGAATTGCGGTGAAGATTGCCCGTCTAATGAGAAAGACAGAAATTCTCTTCCATGTTGCAATTGTGAGAGAAGAAATGCAATTGTAAAAAAGGAAGAGGAAGAAAGGAAAAGAATGAAAGAAAACGTGAAACTGAGGAATAGAAAGGCGAAAATTGGTGACATTCAAGACATTCAAAAGGAAATCGAAATCCTAAAAAACGAAATGACAGACTTGAAGAAAATGGTAAAGATGTCACAAGAGAAACCGTCATCACAGGACAGTCTGCAAAAAGAAGCGGCAACGAAGCAGGAGCAGACAGAATCAGAATTTTGGATGCCTGACTATGGAGAACCGTTTTTTGCTGTTGATGCCGTTTATGGGGTTACTGAATGCATTTTTGAAGAAGGAGACGATCTTGATTATATGATGGTTGGAAACTGCTTTGCAACAGCAGAACGTGCGGAGCAGGTTTCAAAGAAGTTGGAATTTCTATTTCGACTGGAGCAGTTGCACGATCAATTCTGCCCGGAATTTGAACCAGACTGGAATGACCATGACACTCCGAAAATCGCAGTTCATTTTGACTGTGAAAAAGATAAAATGGTTTCCACTTGTACTTATTCTGAAAAATCTGTTTATGAGGTTTATTTTGATAGCTTCGAAACAGCTGATAAAGTGGCAGCGATATTAAACAGAGAGGTTGTGAAATAAATGAACGACATCGAAAAGAAATGGAAGCCGAAATATGGGGAAGCGTACTTTGCAATCGAAAACGCTGTTGACGTTGTCCGGTATATTTATATAGGAGATGATATTGATGAATCTTGTATCTTATCCGGCGACTACTTTCCAACAAGAGAACGTGCTGAGCAAGTTGCAAAGAAAATACGGTTACTGTTGCAGCTTGAACAGCTGCACGACCAGCTTTGTCCGGACTATGAGCCGGATTGGGATGGTACAGCAAAATTCCTTGTTGCGTTTGATCATACTGATGGGGAAATGCAAGCATTTTTCGACAGAAGCAGTGGAGAAAGCACATTGGTTTATTTTAGAGACGTTGTAACTGCTATGGAAGCAGCCGACATACTCAATGCGGAACTGGAGGAATCAAAATGAACGATGATGTTAAACGGCACCAGAAATCGGATTTGATACAGATGCAGTCTTTGCCGTTGAATGCAAAAATCATAATGACAAAGCAGCGTATTAAGGTTTGGTATGAGAATTGGTGCAAGTTTAAAATCACAAACACCAAGACAGGCAAAACGCGTTTTGTAGTGTTTGACACAAGAGGCGACAAAGAGCCGTCTCTAAAAAAAGACGAGTACAGCGAGTATGTGGATGATGGACAGGTTTATGTGTCGTTTAGCGGCGGCAAAGACAGCACGGTTTTATTGCATCTGGTACGCCAGATGTATCCGGATGTAGAGGCGGTATTTGTAAATACTGGGTTGGAGTATCCGGAGATACAAAGGTTTGTAAAGACGTTTGATAACGTCACGATATTAAAACCCGAAATGAGGTTTGATGAAGTTATCAAAAAATATGGATATCCGATGATAAGTAAAAATGTATCAAGGAAAGTACACGATGCAAGGCAAGGTAAAGAATGGGCAATGAAATATGTAAATGGAACAGCAACACGGAGTGACGGAGCAAAGTCGATTTACACGATTGAAAAATACAAGCCATTGATTGATGTAGATTTTATTATTTCAAATGCCTGCTGTGACGTTATGAAAAAGAAGCCTATAAAAAAATATACAAGACTTACTCAAAAAAAGCCAATAACAGCACAAATGGCATCTGAGGGAAAACAAAGATTAGGTCAATGGCTTCAAAAAGGTTGCAATGCATTTGATACCAAATATCCAATGTCAAATCCTATGAGTTTCTGGACTGAACAGGATATTTATCAATACATAAAGAAATACAATTTACCAATAGCGAGCGTGTATGGTGATGTAGTATATTCTGAACAACCCGAACAAATGAGACTTGAAGAATACGGCTATGAATGCGGAACAGATAAACTTGAAACAACAGGTTGCAACAGAACAGGCTGCATTTTTTGTGGATTTGGTTGCCATTTGGACAAAGGTAAAAGTAGGTTTGAGTTGCTTAAAGAGACACATCCAAAACAGTACAATTACTGCATAAACGGCGGCGAGTACAACGAGGATGGTTTGTGGATACCCAACAACAAAGGGCTGGGTATGGGACATGTATTTGATGTGCTTAACAGTATTTATGGCAATGAGTTTATAAAATACTAAGCAAAATAAAAAATGAAAGGAAATGTTAAAATGAACGACATCGAAAAGAAATTGGAAGCCCTGAAAGCGGAATTTTTGGAAAAGCTGGAAGAACTGCGAAAAGAAGCAGAGAAACAGGAAGAGCCGAAGTCGTGGAAGCCAGCGTATGGACAAGATTATTTCACACTTTCATGTGATTTTAAAGTTTGTACGTATACTAATTATGAAGAACGTTTTGATGATGGTCTTATTTCAGCCGGTAACTGTTTCCCCACAAAAGAGCGTGCTGAACAAGTCGCAGATAAAATTCAGATGTTGTTACGACTGGAGCAGCTGCATGATATGATTTGTCCGTATTATGTACCGGATTGGGAAAGCGATGCAGAAAAGTTTTATGTTTATTTTAATCATCTGCGAGATAATTGGGACGTAGACAGCGGTACTGCTTGGGATTATCCATGCATGGTGGCTTTTGACACCAAGAAAAACGCCCTAAAAGCAGCAGAAATTTTAAATAAGGAACTGGAGGAATCAGAATGAAAAAGAAAATCATTGCAATTGCTGTAGCAGCAAGTTTTGTGCTTGCATCGTTTACAGGATGCAGAGAAGCCAACCGTGCAAGATACAATGTACAGAAAGAAGCCGACTATTTCAATGTGGAACGGCGGCTATCTGTTATCAACGCCAGAACAGATAAGCCAGTCTTAGAAGTGATTGGATATTTTTCCGTATCCAATAACAGCAATCATGAACTTGTTATCACGCTGGAAACTGGTCAGGACGAATACAAGGTGGATTATGTTTACCTGAATGAGTGGACAATCTACACGATTGAGGACATCAGCGGTGCACATGTTGACCCATATCATTATGAGATCAACTTTTTGCCGGAGATGATTCAGCCGATTACATTCACTTCGAGCGACTGAGAAGCGAAAGAATCCGAAAGAAAGAGAAAGGAAGTACCGAAGATGTGCAAAGAAAAAGAACTGACAGAAGCAGCTTATCGCTACTATGTGGATGAAGCATGCATCGAAGACATCGCAAAGCAGTTGCATCGGTCATACAATTACACACGGCTGATCATAAAAAAATATCGGGGTGCGTTCCGAGATGCGATTATCATGCATTGGCTGGAGCAGGAAAAGAAGTTGCAGGCAGTTGCTGACGAATATTTCAATGGGACGATGACCACGGAACAAATTAAAGAAACTTTTCACGTGTCCGGTGACACAGTCCGGAAAGTCGTTCAGAAACAAAAACCGCCTTTCACAGAGAAGCCGGAATTTACACCGGAAGAATTGGAAATGGAAAAGATGTTTCGTTTTGAATCGGAAGAAACGGAAAATCTGTTTGGAATCCGAAAAAAGAAGAAACGGAAGCCGATTTACGGAATCTACAACCGCACTTCCGGCAGATGGATACAGGGCTGCTTACAAGGGAAGATTCAGACAATTTTGTTTACCTCTATTAAGGCATGCAAGCAGGAACGCACAGAACGCAATCTGAATCCGGAGGAATTTAAAGCGGCTCTGTACGGATGGAGGATAGAATGACAGAATATCAACATCAGAGAACCGTTATGGAGTGGTCGTGCTATGCCAGCAATCGCATACGCTATCCGGGGTTAGATTTGCTGTATCATATCCCGAATGAGATCAAATGCAATGCAGCACAAGGCAAACAGCGGAAAGATATTGGCGTAAAGTCTGGTGTACCGGATTTGTGCTTGCCGGTTGCACGTGGAAAGCATCACGGTCTGTACATAGAAATGAAAGCAGAACGAGGCAGAGTATCCGATAATCAGAAGAAATGGCTGAAACGATTGACGGAGCAGGGTTATCTTGCAAAGGTCTGCTATGGATTCGATGAAGCAATCCGGTGCATTAAGGAGTATTACGATGAAAGATAAACAGGCAGAAACCAGTCAAGAGAACGTGTTTTTCTCCAGACTGGAAAAAGAAAAAATCAAATTAGCTGCTTTGGAGGATTATAAGCAAAAGCATGAAGAAGAAGATCCGGAAGCAGAACAGATGTGCCAGAAGCAGCGGAAAGTGGTCGAAGCATGCCGGACAGAAATTAAAACGGCGATACATCAGCTTAGAGATCCAGTTGCAGAAGCAATCCTGATCCGCAAGTATTTAAACATGGAGCAGGTTCAGGACATTGCAAATCATATGCATTATTCAGAACGTACAATCAGCTACAAGCTCCAAGAAGCCCTCCAAAAGTTTGCAGACAATTGCGGTGATTTGCAGTAAATTTCGTTGTTTTTCTTATAAATAAATGATACAATTATAATATGGATTTTGCCGATATAGGGAAATACCTGTATCGGCATTTTTGTTAATATTGACGATGGAGGGGAAAACATGAAGAATCCATGCAAAGCAGCCTATCAAATTGAACGGTCAGATGCTGATAAGCATGTGATGGAAGATGGATGAACCGAACGTAAAACCGCAATATAAATTAGTTGCAACTTATTACTGCGGAGAATGTGCCGGAAATGCGGAACAATCCGTAATTCGGGCAGGATATTCCAAAAAGTATGCAAGGGGCAATGCCACTAAATTAGTTGCACGTCCGGAAGTACAACAGTATATTGCATATCTGAATAGCTTGTGTGAAAATGATCCACGAAAGCATGTGGCAACCATTGCAGAGATTCAATCGTTCTGGACGGAAATTTTTCTGGATGAAAAGCAAGATATGCGTTTCCGGCTGAGAGCATCGGAATTACTTGCAAGAGCAAAAGGGATGTTTACGAATGAATGGTAGTTTCTATCAGTCGAAGCCTTGGGTGAAATTGATGGCAGTTCTCCGGATGGAACGGGTAAACGAAAAGGGAGAATTGCTGTGTGAATTTTGCGGAAAGCCGATTGTGCATAAGTATGATTGCATCGGACATCACAAAATCGAACTGACTGACCAAAACATAACAGATGCAATGATTGCATTGAATCCAGACAATGTCATGTTGGTGCATCATCATTGCCACAACAAGATTCACAACAAGCTGGGATATTACACACGACAAGTCTATCTGGTGTATGGCTGTCCGTTGTCTGGTAAGACAACACTGGTACAGCAGAGTATGTCAGCTGGTGATTTGGTTGTGGATATGGATAACATTTGGCAATGCATCAGCATGCAAGAACGATATGTCAAACCGCCAAGACTGAACGCTGTTGCGTTTGGTGTGCGTGATTTGCTGATTGATATGATTCGCACACGGAGAGGGAAATGGCAGAACGCCTATCTGATCGGCGGCTATCCATTGAGCAGCGAACGGGAACGATTGCAGAAGAGTTTGAACGCTCGTGAAATCTTTGTGGATACCAGCAAGGAAGAATGCTTAGACCGTTTGCGAAATCTTTCTGACAATAGAGATAAAGAAATGTGGGAAAAATTTATTTTGGATTGGTGGGAAAAATTTTTGCCCACCCCCCACATCGAAAAAAGAACGAGTGAGGGCTAACTGATGATAGGGGTGCAGCCGTCTCGCAGAACCCTGAAAAATGAGATTTTTGGATTTGAAATTCTGGAAGATGGTGGAAAGAAATGAATCGAAGAGAAGAATTGCTGAAAATCGTGAATGAATCGAACAGCATTGCAATTTTGCCCTTGATTGACCGCATGATTTTTCTGGAAACAAAGCTGGAAGAACTAGAAAAGCTGCCGATGATTCGGATCAATGCAGAAAATCCGTCTCAGCAGAAGGCAACACCGGCAGCAAAACAGTATCGGGAATTTTTGCAGCAGTACACCAATGTTGTGAAGATTGTCGCCCGTATTTCCGATGACAACGGAGATCAGCAGGAAAGTCCGTTGCGAGCGTGGGCAAGAGAAAGAGGGATGGACTGTGCATGTTAATCAAGGAAAAGAAAATCTGGACACCGGATAATTCTTTTTTGCTGGAATACCATGCACGGATTGCATGTGGTGAAATCCTTGTCGGGCAGGAATTGTGGCAGGAGTTAGAAAACTTAAAAGCCGATTTTCTGAACGATGCCTTTTATTATGATACCAAAGATGCACGAATCCGGATCAATTTCATGGAAAAGTGTGTCCGGCTGACAAAATCACCGTATTATAATCAGCCGATGGTGCTGATGCTCTGGCAAAAAGCTTTTATTGAAGCAATCTACAGCTTCAAAATGAGTGAAACCACATTTGACCGGTTCAAAAAAATCATTTTATTGATTGCCAGAAAGAATACAAAGTCGGAAACCTGTTCCGCTTTGGGCTTGTCTGAATTGATTGTTGGCAATAATGGTGCAGATATTGTGTGCAGCTCCAACGATGACAATCAAGCAAGCATTACTTACGATGCAATTGACACCATGCGGCGGTTGATTGATCCGGACGATTTAGACACGAAACGAAATCAGCGATTTATCCTCAATAAAGTGAATGGGTCGAAGATTTTTAAGCTGTCTGACCGGACAAAAAACAAAGAAGGGCGTAATATTGATTTCGCAATCATAGACGAAACCCACGAAATGAAAGAAAACATCATCGGGAAATCTATTGAACAGTCGCAGAGCCTGAAAGAAAACCCGAAATTTATCAATATCACGACCGAAGGCTTTGTGGTCGGCGGCTATTTAGACGATGAACTGAAAAAAGCACGGGCTGTAATCAGTGGAGAAGACGATACGCTTGCAGGGCAGCGACTTTTGCCGTGGCTTTATACACAAGATTCCGAAAACGAGGTGTGGCAGGACGAACGCACTTGGGTGAAAAGCAATCCAACGCTTGGAATTGTGAAAAAATGGGACTATCTGCGAGAACAGGTAGACCTTGCACGATCATCCAAAGCGGATCGTATTTTTGTATTGCCGAAAGATTTTAATATCAAGCAAAATGCAGTAGAATCGTGGCTGAATCTGGAAGACTATGATTATGGTGCGGTTTATGATTTGGAAGAATTTCGTGGCTGCATTTGTTTGGGTGCAGTGGACTTGTCAGAAACAACCGACCTGACCTGTGCAAAGATTTTGATGATGAAGCCGGACGACAAGACCAAATACATTCACACCATGTATTTTATCCCACAGTCAAAGTTAGAAGATTCGGATGACTGGATTGCTGGTGCAAGGTATAAAGATTGGGCAAAAGCCGGACTGCTTACGATTACAGACGGAACAGATATTGATTTGTCCGTGGTTGCAGATTGGTTTTACAAGCTGTACACGGATTATGACATCCGCCTGTGGCGGTGCGGATATGACCAGCGATTTAGCCGTGACTGGATGAATCGTATGGATTATTACGGCTGGACGAAACAAAATGAAGACTTGGTGCTGATTTTGCAGAACGCTTATACATTATCCAATGCACTGAAATACTGTGAAGCAGACCTGAAACATCAGCTGATTAACTATAATAACAATGAGATTGATAAATGGTGCTTGAAAAACGCTGGTATAAAAACCGTTGATAATTTTGCTCTGTGCGTAAAAACAGAACGTGCGAAGCGAATTGACGGGGCTGTTACGATGATTATTTTGTATGAGATGTACAGAAGATACCGCACAGACTTTACACAGCTGATTCGGCAATCCAGATAGGGGGTGATCGCTTGGGCTGGTTACGTGATCAGTTCGATAAATTGATCCATGGAAGCAAGAATAAAAAGTATGCAGACATCCTGAACGGATTCACACCGATTTATTCGCAGTTTGGGCAGAACATCTATGCGAGCGATGTTGTACAGCAGGCAATCAATTGTATTGTTTCGGAGTGCAAAAAACTGATTCCGATGCATGTGAAAAAAGATGGCTCTGATTCTATTCCGATTCAGAGCGGATTGCAAACGCTGCTGAACGCCCCGAATGAACTGATGACAACAGCAGATTTCATTGAAAAAGTGATTTGGCAGTTGTATTTGAATTATAATGCATTTATTATTCCGACTTATTACACCAGACAGGATGCAAATGGCAGCGTGGCAAAGGTTTATACTGGATTATATCCGATTGCACCGCAGAATGTTGTGTTTTTGCAGGATGCAGCTGGAAAACTGTTTGTAAAATTCACATTTGCGAACAATTATGAAACAACGCTGAACTATGCAGACATCATTCACATCCGGAAAAATTACAGTGTGAGTGAATATATGGGTGGGAATGAATGTGGGCAGCCAGACAATCAAGCCTTGCTGGATACATTGGATCTGAACTATAAATTACTGCATAATTTGTCAGTTGCGATGTCCTCCAGTTGTGCAGTCAATGGGGTTGTTAAGTACAATACCATAATGGATGACGGCAAGACGGAAGCAGCAATGAAAGAACTGGAGGAAAAACTCGCAAAATCACAGAGTGGATTCTTAGCATTGGACAATAAGGCAGAATTTATCCCGATTACCCGAACGATAAAGTTTGTGGATGCAGATACACTCAAATTTATTGATGAAAAGATACTGCGATACTTTGGCGTTCCACTGTGTATTTTGACAGGGGACTATACAAAGGAACAATATGAAGCATTCTTCCAGAAAACCATTGAACCGATTGTCATATCGCTGTCGCAGAACTTTACAAAGGCTCTTTTGACTGCACGAGAACAGTCATTTGGGAATGCAATTACATTCTACACGAAAAATCTGGTCTTTATGACAACGGATCAGACTTTGGAAATGATTCGTTTGCTGGGAGATTGCGGAAGTTTGTACGAAAACGAAAAACGGGCAGCATTTGGAATGCGTCCGTTGAAAGAATTGTCTGGTGTGCGGATGATGTCATTAAATTACATCAATGTAAATGATGCAAAGCAATATCAAACACAAGCGAGAGCCATAGCGATGAAAAATAATGGCTGCTGTGTGCAACCAACAAATATCCAAAATTGTAAGGAAGGTGGAAGCACGGATGAAGGAACTTAATTATGCATCTTGCTGGAAGTTGCTGGGATTGTCCTCTGATGTTGCAACACTCAAGACAGATTACGATGAAGGCACAATGTTTCTTGCAGCGGATACTGGTGATGTTTATATTTTGTACCAATCAAAATGGTACAAGCTGTAAAGGTGGTGGTTACAGATGGATCTGTTGCTATATGCGATTTTAAACAAAAAAATCAAGCAAAGTGGTGGCGGTGGCGGTTCGGCTGTTTCCGTCCAAAATTGCACGATTAACGATGATGGAGATTTGATTGTTACATTATCGGATGGGTCAATCATCAACGCTGGACGTGCAAAGGGTGACAAGGGAGATACCGGAGAACCGGGAGCAGCTGGAGCGGCTGGAACACCGGGTGCAAATGGTGCAGACGGTGTACCCGGAAAAGATGGCGAACCGGGAACAGATGGTATTTCTCCAACGATTGAAATCTATGAAAACACCCCGACCGTATATCGGCTGAAAGTCAATAATGCGGATGGGTCATCTATCATTACGCCAAATTTGATTGGCACAGGGTCAACCACGACCCGTTATTATGTGTTTGATAACGCAATGTATACAAACTATACAGGTACGATTTACACGCTGACAACAACGGGGCTGAAATCTTTGCAGGAATATATCACAGCGGAAAGTGCATTTTGCAATGCAGATTCCAATCATTCCTTGTATTATAATAATACGGATTTCGGATGGAATCAGCAAGTGACGACTTTTAGCACCACGCCACTGACCATCAGCCCGACACAGTTGCTGTTATATGGGTACATTTCAAGCTCGATGAAAGACGGGGAATTTTTCAAGTTCATTCCTGCTGGTCTGGTTACCGGTGCGACAGATGCAGAAAAGGCGACATCAATTCAAAGCCTGCTGGCAGCGGACAACGAAAACATTGTCAAAGTCGATTTTGAGTATGTGTATGCAACAGCTGGCGTAACAGAAGCCGTTGATATTTCGAGTGTTCCGGCAGGTGAATATTATTTGGCATGGTCGGGAACAAGCGACAATAGTTCTCCAAAAATCAATGATATTACAATTATATAAGGAGGTGCAATGCAATGCTTGAATTTTGCAAAAGAAATTTTATGTTTGACATTCGAGCAGATACAGACAGCGATGGCGGTTCTTATCTGGTTGGAAGACCGATTGTTTTTGAAATGAAAACTGATTTGGGATTTTACGATGAAATTATTCGGCGAGGTGCGTTGGATGATGCAGATTTATCTGATGTGCGGTTTTTGGTCAATCACAATACGGGCATGATTCCATTGGCACGGGCAAAAGCCGGAAACAAAAAATCTACGATGCAGCTCCAGCGTGACAAGGATGGGTTAGCTATACAAGTACAGTTGGACGTGGAAAACAATCCGGATGCAAAGGCGTTATATTCTGCTGTGCAGCGTGGCGATATTTCCGGCATGTCCTTTATGTTTACGATTACTGGAGATGAATGGGAAGGATTAGATACCGACCATCCGACCCGATACATCAATAGCATTGGGCAGGTTGCAGAGGTTTCTGCTGTGACATTTCCAGCATATGAAAGCACTGAAATTTCTGCCCGTGACAAGCGAGCAGTTGAAGATGCCAGAAAATCACGTTCCAAAGGCAGCGAAGATGTAGAACTGGAAAAGCTGAAACTGAAATATTTACTGGAGGTATGAGCATATGACAAAATTTCTGAAAAATCTGATTGAAAAAAGAAAGAAAGAAATCGAGGCACTCAAGGCAAAACTTGAAACTTCCAAAGATGCACAGGAAGTAAGAGACCTTGGGAAGACCCTGTTGGCATTGAAAGAAGAATTACAGGATGCAGAAGAACAGCTGAAAGAAGCAGAGAAGGACGATAATCAGGATGATGCTGGAAGTGATTCTGCTGGCAAAACAGACGATGATGCAACCGGACAGCGGTCTGCATTTAATCCGATGCAGGCAAGAAATCTTGCATCGTTTGCAATGAATCCGCAGGGAGAACAAAGAACCGGAAATGCACTGGATTCCATGGAATATCGGAAAGCATTTATGCAGTATGTGCAGACCGGCGAATGGAACTACCAGAAGCGTGCAGATGAAACCTTGATTACATCGGATGTTGGCAAGGTGATTCCGAACACCATCATGAACGAGTTTATCAAAGAACTGAAAGTCTATGGAAACTTGTATAACTGTGTCCGGAAGCTGAATGTTAAGGGCGGCGTAGAATTTCCGATTGAAGAACTGGTTCCGACGGTTTCTTGGATTACGGAAACGACTGTTTCTGATACACAGGCAGTTCCGAAAATCAAGACCAGCGTATCTTTCGGCTATCACATTGTGGAAGCACGTCTTTCTCAGTCCTTGCTTTCTCAGGTGGTTACACTGGATACGCTGGAAACGGAAATGGCACGGCTGTTGTCTGAAGCGTTTGCACGGGAATTTGACCGTGTCATCTTGTCCGGCACTGGCAGCGGTCAGCCGATGGGCATTCTCAATGATACACGGGTAAAGGCGGAAAATAAGATCACCTTTACTGTGGCAGAGCTTGCAGACTGGACAAAGTGGAGAACAAAGCTGTTTGCAAAAGTGCCGTTGGCTTATCGTGGGGAAGGCGTTCTGGTAATGACTGCTGCAACGTTTGAATCTCAGATCATGACGTTGAAGGATGCGAACGACAGACCACTTTACATGGAAACATATGATCCGGTCAATGGTACAGTATCCGGCAAGTTTGCAGGACGGGAAGTCATCCTCGTAGAACCAGACATCATGAAAGACTTTGATGCAGCAGCGGACGGGGATGCATTCGCAATTTACTTCCGCCCGAATGATTATGCAATCAACACCAATTTGCAGCTGGCATTCAAGCGGTGGTTTAGCGATGAAAAGAATGTATGGTACAATAAGGGACTTTGCATTATGGATGGCAAGCTGCTGGATGTCAATTCTGTATTCGTGCTGAAGAAGTCTGCAAAGTAAGGAGTGAATCACATGACAGCCGAAGAACTGTTGGAAAAAGTGAAAATCGGTCTGAATATCACAGGAACGTATCAAGACGAAACGCTGGCAACCTACATCAACGATGTAAAAGCGTTTTTGTTGGATGCTGGCGTTTCGGATGCGGTCGTAAACAGTCCGGAGGCTGTCGGTGTGATTATCCGTGGTGTTTCTGACCTGTGGAATTATGGGATGGGCACGGCGGAATTATCACAGTATTTTGTTCAGCGTGCAATCCAGCTGATTTATAAGAAGGGAGATGCATAATTGTTGTCCAATTATCGACCGAATGAGCCGTTTGTCGTTCCGCTATGGCTTCTGATTCCGCAGACAAAACTGATAAAGGGCATAACCAAAAAAGTTTATCCGGGAACAGGGACACTGTTTTATGCATCTTTTAAAACATTCGGTGGAACAGAACGCACGAATAATGATGTGATCACCATTGAAGATACAGCAGTCATCGAAACTTGGTATCGACCTGATATCAAAGCAGACTGCCGGATTCAGAATGCGGACGGAAAAACCTATGAAGTCATTGGAACACCGGAAAACATCAATATGAGGAATCAGATCTTGAAATTCAAAATCAGGGCTGTTTCCGGAGGTGCGTAATGGGGAAAAAGAATCGAATTGGCTTACAGTTTTCCGGATGGCAAGAACTCATGCAGAGCATTGACCGGGCAGCAGGGGAAGAAGGCTTGAAAAAAGCAACAGAAGCCGCCCTGAAAGCATCCAAAGAATACGTCAATGAGCAAGTCACTGCGATTATGAAGAAAGCCAACATGCCAGCAAAGGGAAAGTTCTGGACAGGGGACACGAAAGCAACACTGGACAAGAACTTTACGGTTGCGTGGGAAGGCTTTACTGGCGAAATTAAAATCGGGTTTGACCTGTCGGAAAGTTTGGTATCTAATTTCCTGATGTATGGAACACCTCGACACGAACCGCCAATGGCAGCCGTTCCGGGGCTGTATGATGCTGTTTATGGCAGGAAAACGCAAATTGCAATTACCTATTTGCAAAGAGATGCCATTGAAAAATGGATTGAACGGAATATGGGGTGACCAATGGAAGACCGTTTGATTGCACTATTATCAGAATTTGGGTATCCGGTTCGGCGGCAGGGAAGTTTGCTGGAAGATGAACCGTATCCAGATGCTTTTTTCACGTTCTGGCAGGTTTCTGGCGATTTGAATCGTGCTTATGACAATCAGGAATATGCGACATTATACACCTATGATGTCAATTTTTATGCCGTTGAACCGGAAAAATGCTATGACGTTTTGCGGCGAGCAATTGAAAAGTTAAAAAAGAATGGATTTGAAGCATGGGGCGATGCTTACGATGCGGTTAGCGACTTGGATACCCACATCGGGCGTGGAATATCTGTGCAGATTCTCAAAATCCGTGAAAACAATGAGGAGGATTAAGCGATGGCAGACAGCATTTTTGAATTTCGTGGTGTGCAGGATTTGTATTATGCACAGGTTTTGGAAGACAGTGAGGAAAAATTCACCACTACAACACCAAAACGGCTGGCGTATGTTGCAACGATTGCAAAAGAAGTGGAGACTTCCAGCGAAACGCACTTCTACGACAACAAGGGCATGATTGTAATCGCTGCAAAGGGTGCGGAAACATTTACACTTACAGTTGCACCGTTGCAGTTGGCATTGCTGGCGGACATTACTGGACAGGCATTTGATGCAACAAAGGGCATGCTGATTGAAGGAGAAACCAGACCGAAACAGTTTTGCATTGGTTACAAAACAAAGGGAACAGATGGCTTCTGGCGGTTTGTATGGAAATACAAGGGCGTATTTGCAATCCCGTCTGAAGAAGTCAACACCGAATCTGACAGCATTGATACAACCAATACAGAATTGACCTATACAGCAATCAGCACCATTCATAAATTTGCGTATCGAGACGACACAACCGTTGTAGCAGAGGGCACACAGACCACCCAACGATTGGAATCTATCACCGGCATTGTGGTTGATGAACGCTATGCACGGGCTGATAATTTGGACGAATGGTTCACAAAGGTTATGACACCGGATGATGTAGCAGCGAAGACAGCGTAAACTTTACATAGATTGATATTTTATTTAGGCACTGCACGACCACATTGTGTGGTGCCTATTTTTAAACGGAGGAAATGATAATGGACATGAAACTGAGAATTTATGATAAGACCGGAAAAACATTGGAAAAGACTTACACAGCGACACAGTTTGACTTGATGTGGGGTACAATGGAAGACCTTGTGCAATGTGTAGATCTGGATAAGGTGGATGATAAAGCGGCAGTCGGTGGAATGATTCTGAAATTACTGCCGCAGCTGAAACCATTGCTGATGCAGATTTTTGAAGGTGTTACAGAAGAAGAGATTCGCCGGACAAAGGTCAGCGAATTGGTACCGATTTTTATTCAGGCAATCAAGTATTGCTTTTCTGAAATTAAGACATTGGACAACGGAAAAAATCAGGGAAACTGATGATGGGCGGTGGAAAGCTGTCCTTATATGATACATTTTTTGATATTACTGTGAGTTTATGCGACCGATTCAGTGGCTTAGATCCAATTAAAGTGCGGAAATATCCTGCTCATGAAGTAATTTTACTGATGAAGCGTACTGTGAAACATAGCAAGCAAAAGAAAAAGCCTGCTCGCATGATGCGACCTGCAAGGGACAATTGGTTTTAATGGTGGTGATAAGAAATGGCAAAATCGAAAGAAACAACAACGAAATTTAAAGTTGATATTTCGGAGCTGAAAAGCAATTTGCAGGAAGCAAACCGACAAATTGCTCTTGCAAACTCAGAGTTCAAAGTAGCGACTGCTGGAATGGACAAGTGGAGCGATTCTGCTGATGGACTAACTGCAAAAATCACACAATTAAAAACCGTAAATGAAAGTTATTCCACAATTCTGTCGGATTACGAAAAGAAACTTGCTGAGATTGTGCAAAGTGAGGGTGAAAATTCTGAAGCTGCACAGAATATGCAGATTAGAATGAACAGCTTAAAAGCTGCTATTAAGGGAAATGAATTTGAGATTGCAAAGCATAACAACACACTGGACGAGATGGGTAAGGCAGCCGAAGAAGCTGCAAGGCAAGCAGAAGAACTTGCAAACACAGAAGAAGAAACTGTAAGTGCGTTTGACAATCTGTCAGGGGAAGTCAAACAGCAGGAATCGGATCTAAAGACATTAAAAAAAGAATATTCCAGTGCTGTATTGGAGTATGGGCAATTTTCAGATGAAGCAAAAGCAGCAGCGGAAAAAGTTTCTGATTTATCAAGCAAATTAGATGAAAATCGTAAGAAACTGAAAGAAGCTGAAACAGCAGCAAATGATTTTGATAATACCCTTGCAAAGGCTGAAGAAACAGAAACACAAACTGTAAGTGCGTTTGACAAGTTATCAAATGAAATCAAACAGCAGGAATCGGATCTAAAGTCCCTGCGACAGGAACACGCAAATGCTGTCATAAAGTACGGGGAAGAATCAGACGAAGCAAAACGTCTTGGTGCGGAAATCTCCAATTTGTCAGATGACCTAAAGAAAAATAAGGATTATCTGAAATCGTCTGAAAGTGCAGCAGATGCCTTTGACAACACGCTGGATGAAACGGGGGATTCTGCTAAAAAAGCCGAAAAATCTTTGGACGATGCGAACAAAGAAATCAAAGATACCGGCGATGAAGCAGAAAAATCCGGTGGCAAGTTAAAAGAATTTCTTGGATCTCTTGGAAAAGCGGCTCTGACTGGACTTGGAATGGCTCTGACAGGGCTGGGAGCAGGCTTAGTTGCAGCAACAGAGGGCAGCAAGGAATTTAATGATAACATGGCAAAGTTAAATTCTGCTGCGGAATCTGCCGGAATCAGCAGCGAAAAAGCCGGAAAAATGTTCGAGGACATGTATGGTGTTTTGGGCGATGAAACCGCTGCAAATACCACTGTATCAAACTTCATGGCGATGGGGACAAGCACAGAGAATCTGAATAGCCTGCTCAATAGTTCGGCTGGTATCTGGGCAAAATATGGCGATTCAATTCCGCTTGATGGCTTAGCAGAATCTGTCAACGAAACCGCAAAGGTTGGGCAGGTTACAGGTAATTTGGCGGATGCTCTGAACTGGGCAGGCGAAAACGAAGATGATTTTAATGCCAAATTGGCAGCCTGTGGTGATGAACAGCAGCGGCAGCAGCTAATTGTTGATACTCTGGATGGGTTATATGGCGACCTTGGGGAGCAGTACAAGAAAAATAACAAGGCTGTTATGGACTTGAACGCTGCTCAACTTGACATGAAAAATTCCATTGCCCAAATTGGCACAGCATTCACACCGGTTCTTGCTATGTTCACCACATTTGCATCTGGGGTGCTTGCAAAAATTGTTCCGGATGTTGAAAATCTTGCCAGTGCATTTATGGATTTGACCAATGGTGTAGACGGAGCAGGCGAAAAGATTGGATCATCTGTCGGAAATATCCTGACAACCTTAACAACAACCATTACCAGTGTTTTACCGACCGTTGCAAATATCGGCGTGGAGATTATTCAGAGCATTCTTAACGGTATCACAGAGCATTCTGGGGAACTCTTAGCTGCTGCCGGAGAAATTGTCATGACGCTTGCAGATGGAATTGTAACCGTTGCACCGCAATTGCTGACAAGTCTTACAACCATTATTACACAGCTTGCACAGGAAATCATTACACTTGCACCGCAGCTTTTAAGTGCTGCAATGCAGTTGTTTCAGGGGCTTGTTACTGCACTCAAAGAATTAGACCTTGGAACAACCATGACCGAACTTATATCGTCTCTTATTGAAATGCTGGTAAATGCAACGCCACAAATTTTAAGTGGAATTACCACGCTTTTTGATACAATCGTGCAAGCGTTGCCGGGCTTACTGGATCAGTTACTATCTTTGATCCCTCTTTTGGTGGATGGGCTGACCGCAGCAACACCGCAAATTTTAGAAGCAGCTAAAACCATGCTGAACGGTTTGATTGCTGCATTGCCGGAAATTGTTCAGGGGCTGACTGCTGCATTACCGGATGTTATTCGCTCAATTGTGGATTTTGTTGCACAATGCTATCCACAGCTTTTAAATGCTGCAACCGAACTTTTGAATGCGTTGGTGGATGCTCTGCCGGACATCATTCAGAGCCTTGTTGATGCATTACCGGACATTATTGCTGCAATTACAGAATTCCTAACCAATGCAACCCCAAAGATTCTTTCTGCCGGAGTAAAGCTTTTTATGGCGATTGTAAAGGCAATTCCAAAAGTTCTGGCAGCTTTGGTTGCTGCAATTCCGAAAATTTTAGATGCAATTGTAGAGGGATTGACACCGCTTGCGGAGAAAATCGGCGAGAAATTATCAGAGGTCTGGACAAGTATCAAGCAATGGTTTTCTGATTTAGGGACGAATGCGAAAACGTCCATGCAAGAATTTATACAAGCTATTGTTGATTCTCTGAAACAGCTGCCGGGGAAAATCATTGAATGGGCAGCTGAAATGAAATTGACCTTTGACCAGAAGGTACAAGAAATCATTGACGGGATTGTACAATTCTTCAGCGATTTGCCATATAAGATTGGTTATGCAATCGGGGCGACAATCGGAACAATTTTGACATGGGCAGAGAATATCAAAACCTTTGTAACAGAAAAAATTCCGGAAATCATTGATTCTATTGTGCAGTTTTTCTCAGAACTGCCGGGAAGAATCTGGGAATGGCTGACAAATGTAATCAGCAATGTTGTAACATGGGTAGCTGAAATGCAGGTGAAATCCAGCGAAGCAGCGAGCAACTTTTTTGAGAACATTGCCACGAAAATACAGGAACTTCCGGGCGAATTCTGGAACTGGCTGACAGACATCATTGGAAAAGTCACAACATTTGCAAGTGATCTTGGTAGCAAGGCGAGCGAAGCCGCACAGAATTTATGGGATAACATTGTAGATGGCATTAGCGGCTTGCCAGATAAAATCTATAGCATTGGTTCTGATATTGTGGAAGGCTTATGGAATGGGATCAATGACATGGCAGGCTGGATTTGGGATAAAATTCAGGGATTTGGTCAGGGCGTTTTAGATGGGCTGAGAAGTTTCTTTGACATCAATTCCCCGTCTAAAGTCATGGCGGATCAGATTGGTAAATTCTTGCCGATGGGCATGGCAGAGGGTATCGAAGATGAAACAAAGACCGCTGTGAATGCAATGCAGAAATCCGCACAGAAAACGCTACAGGCTGCGAAATCTGCGATTGCAAATGTTTCCAGTGATTTGAATATTGGAGCAGGCATATCCAAAGCGGCTGGAACAACGCAAGTTGTCAACAATTACAACTTTAATCAAACAAACAACAGCCCAAAGGCACTATCTCGGTATGATATTTACAGGCAGTCCAAAAATCTGCTGAATGCAAAGGGGTGATTTTTTTGTATTTCGTCAAAACAAAAACGATTGATTTTACAAATAACGCTAATTTTTGCATTTATAAAATAGATGGATTAGCCCCACCCGGAGCAACGCTGAATTTTAGCACAATTGCCAACGTAGACGGAGAGGTTTATAACTCCGGCAGAATCAACAAGCGAAATATTGTGCTATATATCAAGATGTTTCCAGACGTGGAGCAAAACCGGAATGCTTTATACGAACATTTTCCGCTGGGAAAAGTCGTCCGGATCTATTTCCGGAATGGGTTGCATGATGTCTACATTGATGGATACGTAGAAACATTTGAATGTGACTTATTCAGCAATAATGAAACTGCACAGGTATCCATTATTTGCAATGACCCGTATTTTAGAAGTGCAAAGAAAGAAACATTGGTTCTGTCAGTATCAGAATCCCGTTTTGAATTTCCGTTTTCCATCAGTATTGGCGAACCGATTCCCGTTTCTGAACGGAATTACAGCACATCTGGTATTATCAATGCCGGACTGGTGCCAACGGGAATGGTGGTCGAATTTAAGGCAATTGGAAAAATCACATCCAGACCATGGCTAACTAATTTGACATCCAATCAAACCATGAAGCTGACAGGCACAGAAACAACGCTGAATCAAGGCGAAAAAATCACAGTAAACACCAATAAACATCATTTGTCTATTGTAAAGACATTTGCGGATGGAACAACCAAAAATATTCTGAACACGATGGATGAAAGTTTTGAGTGGGTGCAGCTGCTGCCCGGGAAAAATCGTCTAACCTATGGAGCAGACGAAAAACCGGAAAATCTGCTTGTTACTATCACAGTTGACAAGTTATTACTGGGGGTATGATGACTTGGAATTGTACATATTGAATCAAACTTTTAAAAGGGTTGCTGTAATTGATCAATATCGTTCCCTGATCTGGACACGGCGTTACTGGGATGTTGGGGATTTTGAACTATACATTCCGGCTGATCCAGATTTACTACAGTACTTGCAGATTGGATTTTATGTTTTCCGGGAAGACTGCGAAAACACGATGATGATTGAACACATCGAAATCAAGACAGATGCAGAAAACGGGAACTATTTTATTATTTCCGGACGTGGCGTTGAAAACATCTTATCCTATAGGGTCGTTGCAAATGCCGGCTCTTTCGCTGCAAGTTCTCCATCAGCATTGTGCTGCAATCTGATTAATTTGGAAGCAAAAGGCATGGCTGCAAAATATGCTGACCGTGAAATTGACATTATAAAAGATTTGTATGGTGTGACACTCGACCAAGAAGAAGGATATCTTTATTGGAATATATATCAATATCAGAATCTTCTTGATGCTATTTTCAGCATCTGCAAACAGTATGGATTTAGTTTTAGATTTGTTTTTACAGACAAAAAGGATGGGTTTAATTTTACATGTTACAAAGGCGTTGATCGGACATTTGACCAAAAGGAAAATACCCCTGTTATTTTTTCGCCGAAATACTACAACTTAATCAATAGCCAATATGTTTTGGACGATGAGAATAATAAAACGATGGCTTTTATTGCCGGAGAAGGGGAAGGTGCTGACCGATCAGTTATTTGGACGCACAAGACGTGGAACTCTGCCGATGAACACAATGTTCCGAAGCAATTAGACCGCCGGGAAATTTTTGTGGATGCTCGTGACCTAAGAATGAAAAAAGATGATGGTACATATTACACTGCTGCTGAATATGGGATACTTTTAAGACAGCGTGGAAAAGAAAAGCTGTTTGAAACTGGCATCATTGAGGGACTGTCCGGAGAAGTGGACACAACACTGCAATTTATATACCGCCGGGATTGGAATTTAGGCGACCTTGTAAGCATTGAAAATGAATACGGCATGAAAGCAAATGCACGAGTTTTGGAAGTAATTGAAGCGGATGACGAAAACGGTTACAGAGTAACGCCAACATTTTCAGACTGGGAGATGAAATCATGATAAAAAGTGGATTTTATGACAGTATCAATCATGACCGCCTGTATGGGGCAGATGATTTTTCAGATTATTTCGAAGGATTGATTTCTGACGGGATTTATGCAGGCATTGGAAAAGAATTTAGAGTTTTTGCCGATGGGTCTACGATGGGCGTTCAGGTTGACACAGGCAGAGCAAAAATCTTAAATAAGTATGTGAGAAATACGGATATTCTGGAAGTCGAGATTGATGCGGCAGACAGCGAGAACCCTCGATGGGATGCAGTTTGTGTATCGGTCAATCTGGATGAAGCATACAGAAACGGCTATATTGATGTACATAAAGGGACACCGGCAGCTGATCCGCAAAAACCAGATGTTCCGGACACTGATTCCGCAAAGTTGTTTGTGCTTGCTTATGTGTATGTACCTGCACAGGCAACCGTTATCAATGCCGAAAACGTAAACGATAATCGTGGAGCTGCGAATTGTCCGTATGTAGTCGGCATCACAGGAACGGAAAATATTGTGAATGTCGTGCAGGAAGCTGCAACAAATGCACAAAGTCAAATTACTGCAACAGTGGCGGATGCACAGACACAAATTTCCGGATTTGTTACAGATGCACAGGCAAAAACAAATAAATTTGTAGCAGATGCACAAAGTCAGATTGATACTGCTCTAAGTACACAGCAGACACAGTTTGACAAGTTTTTGACTGATTCTAAAACAGAATTACAAACTTTAGAGGTTGACTTTAATGCTTGGTGGAATGACAAGAAACAAAACAAAATCAAATTGTTAGAGGATACAACACAATATACTATTACAAACGGAAACGGTGACGTTCCTGTATCAAAAGACAGATACTCATTAGACGACGAAATCGCTGGGAAAGCAGTTGCAAACGTGTATAAAAACGGATTATATTTGACTCGTAACGTAGATTATACTATGCGATATACGGATATTTCTACTTATTTTGGGCTAACAACCGTAAATGATGGTGACAAAATCACAATTCAGATTCTGAAAATTTCATCATAAGTGGGAGTGAATTTTTTGAGCAGTATTATTACAATTCTTTTATCTGTAATCAGTGCGTCTGGAATTCTTGGAATTGGGACAAGAGCAATTTTAGCCCGAATGAAAGAACAGGAAATGCGACAAAAGGCACTGGAATTTGGCGTACAAGCCTTGCTCCGTGACCGGATGTTACACTGCTATAACAAGTACATTGATGCAGGGTTTGCACCGATTTATGCAAAAGAAAATTATGAAAACATGTATCAGCAGTATCATGAATTGGGCGGCAATGGTGTGATGACACACTTGCACGAAGAATTTATGGCACTGCCGACTGAAGAGAAAGGAGCATAACATGAGAAACTGGAAACTTTGGGCAAAGGCTGCGGCAGTCAGAGCCGTGAAAACCATGGCACAGACCGCCGTGGCAACCATCGGCGTAGCTGCTGTGATGCAAGATGTGAACTGGATCGCCGTGGGCAGTGCGGCTCTGCTGGCTGGGGTGTTGTCTGTTTTGACATCCGTGGCAGGGCTGCCGGAGGTTGAACGATGAATAGAAGAAAGCTAATAAAATATGATGATATTTTGTCAGGGAAAGGGTTGAAGAAATTGATTTCTGAAACGCCTCCACCAATGCCAAATTGCATTCCTCCTTGTCCAGATAAATATGAAACAATCACAGTTACGATGAAAGATGGAAAATTTGCTGAGTGGAAGAAAAGTGAATGGGATGACTACACCTATGATGGAAAGTTTTTTATTGTGATAAAAAATGAAGCTTGGATTGGTTTTTACAATCTCGATGAAATCAGAACAATTGTAGTTGAATAAGAAAACCGCCCAGCAGCGGAAAAGCTGCCGGACGGCATCGGGTTATTCGGTTTCGGTCTGTTCTGGGTTATCTCTGCAAAGTTCATCCAGCGTGACACCAAGAGCATCAGCAAGCTTGATGGCGTTTGCAACTGTACATTGATTCCGTTTTTCAATGTTTTCAATTGTGCGAATCGGTACATCTGCCGAAGTGGACAACTTCGGCACAGAATACCCTTTTTCTTTTCTGATTTTTCTTAGATTCATTTTACCACATCCGTTGCAATGGAAGAAATCAGGTAAAACAGAAAGAACAAAAGTCCCATAATTTCAACCACTTTAAAAATAATTTTCGCTGTATCACGCATTGACATTTATGAGAAGCCATGTTATAATATAACCGTAAAGCGGAGAAGGCTTTCGCCCTCCCCGGCTTTACAGCCGTTCAGCATTTAGCTGAAAATCACATCAATCAGAATCTTCACCCATCCGACAATGGAAATGATTTTGATTGTGAGCTTCTCGACTGTGTCCAGCAGTTTGAGAAGCTCTTTTTTATTTGGCATTCTCATGTTTTTCACCCCCTTTCCATGATTCTATTATACCACATATTTTGGTGGCTGTCAAGTGTTTTTTCAAATTTTTCTAAAAATATTTTTTGTGAAAGGATGATATTATGCCAGTCAATCATTATGATTATAACGATAGTACCCAGCTTTCCCCGCATTTCAATGCACGTGAATTTCGGTGTAGCTGTGGAAAATCTCATGAAACGCTACTTGCCTCTGAATTGGTCGACAAGCTGGAATCTCTTTATACCGCTCTGAACTGTAGCAAAATCATTGTAACAAGTGGATACCGCTGCCCAGACCATGATAAAGCTGTAGGCGGTACGAGCAGCGGTCAGCACACAAAAGGTACTGCTGCGGATGTCTGCTGTTACGGGCAGGACGGGCAGCCGATCAGCAGCAAGACGGTGTGCTGTAAGGCTCAGGATTTGGGCTTTACTGGTATTGCAAACATTACAGCAGCCTACCAGTACACGCATCTGGATGTGCGGACAGGATACCGCTGGCTTGGGGATGAAACAAAGGGCAATGGTACGGTTACAGACGATTTTTACAAGTATTTTGGTTTGACATCTGCAAAAAATATCCTCTATGGGATTGATGTATCATACTGCCAGCAGAAAATTGATTGGGTAAAAGTAAAAGCGTCTGGAAAAGTTTCATTTGCTCTGATTCGTGCCGGATTCGGAAAGATCTTGAAGAATCAGGTTGATGATTATTTTGAAGAGAATTATGCTGGTTGTCAGAAAAGCGGTATCCCCTGCGGTGCGTTTTGGTATAGTTATGCCACGAGTGCAGCAGAGGCAAGGCAGGAAGCAAGTGTCTGCTTGCAAGTTCTACAGGGGAAGCAGTTTGCATATCCAATTTATTTCGATTTGGAAGAAAAGAAGCAATTTGCTCTTGGAAAACAGGTTTGTAGCGAAATGGTTGAAGCGTTTTGCAGCACATTGGAGCAGGCTGGCTATTATGCCGGTTTGTATTGCTCTACCTTTTACCTTGAAAATTATGTCACTGAATCGGTGCGAAATCGGTATACAGTTTGGTGTGCAGATTATAGCAGCGAATGCGGTTATTCCGGCAATTATGGCATCTGGCAAAAGGGATGCGGAACGATCAGCGGTATTAACGGGGACGTTGATTTAGATGAATGCTACATAGATTACCCAACAATCATCAAAAACGCTGGTCTGAATGGATTTGCAAAAAATGCAACAACCACTCCAGAGAACACTCAAAATGGCACTTTAGAAACTAAAAAAGATACCAGTGATGATGACACACTACAGCAAATTTTGAATCACGTAAAAAGCATAGATGAAAAACTCTAAAAAATAACAATAGCCGACCTCTGATCAGCAATCAATGGTCGGCTATTTTGTGCATCATATTTTTCTTGATTTAGCAAAAAAACTATGATATAATAAAAATACCATCTGTTGCGGCACAACAGATGGTATAAAAAGGGAACAAAAAGTATAATTTAACAATATTATTATACCACATTTGTTTCCTCTTGTCAAGGAGGAATCTTTAGTGGCAACAGCGAAAAAACTGCCGTCTGGTAACTGGCGTGTGCGGTTATACATTGGCGAGAACAGCAATGGGAAAAAGCTGTACAAATCTTTTACAGCCAGAACAAAAAAAGAAGCGGAATTTTTAGCCGCTGAATACAATCTGAAGCGAAAAGGGAAACCTAAGGACTTAACAATTGGAGATGCAATTGATGGCTATATTGCCAACAAAGACGGGGTATTATCTCCGTCAACAATTGCAGGATATCGAAATATCCGAAAAAATCAATTGCAAGAATTGATGAATGTACCATTATCGAAGATCACGAATCTGATGGTACAGGCAGCTATCAATGAAGCAGCAAAGACATTATCTGCGAAATCAGTACGGAATGCACATGGTTTGTTGACGGCATCAGTAGCAATGTATATGCCTGATTTTGTGTTTCACACAACTTTGCCTGCAAAAGAGCATAAAGTAAAGGATCTGCCAACCCCACAGCAGATTGCAGATGCGATAAAAGGCACAGACATCGAATTGCCGGCGATGCTTGCCATGTGGCTTAGCCTGAGAATGTCAGAGGTACGTGGAATCCGTTACAAAGACATCAGCAACGGAATTTTGACTGTGCGTAACGTACGGATCGCAATGGCAGGGCAAATTGAAAAAGAGAAAACCAAAACATTTAATAGTACACGGCAACTTGCAGTGCCAGAACGTCTATTGGATATGATAGGAGCAGGTAATCCGGATGATTATGTAGTGACTTTATCAGCAAGCACGATTTACAAGCACTTTGTATCTATAATACTTGAAAAGACTGGAAAGCACATGACATTTCACGATCTACGTCATATAAATGCATCCATTATGTTGGCTCTTGGTGTGCCCGATAAGTATGCAATGGAACGTGGCGGATGGTCAACACCATCAACGCTAAAAAATGTGTATCAGCATACATTTTCGGAAGAAAGAGCGGAAACGGATCAAAAAATTGACAATTATATGGATGGGCTTTTCTCAGACAATAAGTGAAATTTCGTGTCATATTTCGTGTCATATAGTAGTGCAAAACGCTGCAAATTGATGCTTTTTCACGCAAATGGAAGCGTATTTTTATTTTTGCAAAAAGCAAAAAAGTAGCGTAAAATCGGCACATTCCCGAAATTACGCTACTTTTTAAAAAATAGATTTGGCGGAAAGAGAGGGATTCGAACCCAATTTTAATTGTTAAAAATCCGCTATAATACTAATACTTTTTGCTATCGTGTCATATTTCGTGTCATAAAAATAAAAAATGAAAATGGGGGTATTTTTTGAAATTAGAAACCATGTATAAAAAAGCGGCTCCGATTATTCGGATCCGAATATTTTCTAATAGATGCGTCCGGTGGGTGTGCCCTTTCCCACATCTCTTTCCCCTACCACCGCAATGGTGGTGCGTAGCAGCACGATCTCTACCTCTGGTCGCATCATGTATATAATATCACAATCACGGCTTTTTGTCAATAGTTATAAAAAAGTCCC
>ULWA01012913.1_pt1 | contig 30771 bp, 26 predicted proteins | sample 1959991 | NCBI WGS metagenome assembly ULWA01 (sample SAMEA4835802, study PRJEB28245) | human gut metagenome | biome: gut microbiome; material: fecal sample | place: Denmark | collected 2008
AAAGTTAAGAACAAGCCTTGACACAGTTTAAATTACACCCCCTCGAAACATGCAAGAAAATCGGGGAAAAGTTTTAGAAAAAGTTGCTGGCAAAGGGAGAATGTTTATAAGTGCGCGAAAAATATAAGAAAGATGAAATGGTATCCGATTATTCGGATTCTTTTGTATCTTCGCGACATAGAATCAAAAGAAAAGAATTATGAAGAAAGTATCAAATGACATGAGATGGTTCGTTGACCAACTAAGGCTGGCAGAAGAAATTCTGTCGAATGCGCTAGAAAGAGCCGAGAATTTTTCAGAGCATGATAAACTCATTATCAGTAAAATAAGAAGGGAGGTTGATATGGCTGACCTCACATTATTGCAACTGCTCTCTCCCATAGCCCCATTATGAGCTATGGGCTCAGAACATTGATATCATATCAAAAACCACAGACAACAGTCACCTAATATGTGTCCAATTCAAATTGTGTACGAACTCGTACACTTTTGAATAACTTATCCTTTCAGCTGCAGTAACTGACTCTCCGACAATCCTGTTATTTCCATCACCATGGCAGCATCCATACCATTTGCCAGCATCTTTCTGGCAATTTCAAGGCTTCGCTTGTTCATGCCCTTCTCCATGCCTTCAGCCAAGCCCCTTTCCATGCCTTCAGCCAGGCCCTTCTCCCTGCCTTCAGCCAGGCCTTCTTCTTTACCTTCTCGCTTGGCGGTATCAATTGAATTCTTGATATCACGATATGCCATCTTGCTGGCTTCATACTCCCGCTGCTCCTGTGGAGTGAATTTTGCAATCTCGGCTTCTTCGAATAGGCGGTCGAAGACCTTGTCGCATAACGCCTTAGGGCGCTGAGTAAGCTTATAGAGATTCTTCAGGGCATAGAGCCACTTGTCGTAGAGCGTTTCCAACTCGTCCAGCGATTTGTTGAACTTGGCGATTTCCACGTAGATAAATTCCAGCTTATCGTAGAAAATCTTGTGCGTGGCAGTATCGCACAACTGCACATGATGGCGGATTTCTTCCTTATTGAAGGCTTCCTCGTTCATATTGAAGTTGAGCAGGGCAATGGTGTAGATATGGTTGAGCTTGAAATCCCATTCATTACTCTTGGGAGCCTGCTCACGGATAGGGAAGGTGGAATAGAACAGGGCACGGTCCTTGAAGTATGTCTGGTATGCATTCTGCATTTCCACGATAAACTTCTCGCCGTTTTCACCTTCGCAATATACGTCGAAGATGGCCTTGCGGTCAGTATATACATCTCCCACGTGCTCCGGGTTCAGATACTTCACGTCCTTAACAACCTGTCTTCCGTTGAACAAGCTGTTGAGGAAACAGATCAGCAAATCCTTGTTGGGAGCTGATCCGAAAATTCGCTTGAAACCGAAATCGGTCAACAAACTGATATATCTTTCTTCTACCTGCTTCATAATCCCAATGTTATTAATATTTCTATTGCATCAGCAAAGTTACGATTTTATTTTCATACCTGCAAGAGTTTTCTGATAAAAATTGAGAAACATGCAAATAATTGAGCATTTTACAATATTATTCCTTTCATTGATAATCATAAAATACGAGCGAAAAAGGTTATTTGGGAGCTTTCGAGTTACTACTAACACACGTACTTAAACCACTGCGATAATGACTCAGTTCCTCAGTTCCTCAGTTCCTCAGTTTTGTTCTAGGGGGTATACTTGATACTTACAAATTGTAAGTAATTATATTTTATTATATATATAAATTATATATATAATAAGCTTCTAAATTAAGATAAAAGTGAAGGGTCAGAGAAAAACTGAGGAACTGAGGAACTGAGGAACTGAGGAAGATTTCTTATGGCTTTTTGTATCTTGTTAATTGCTGTGGATAAAGTATTTAAGTGCTCAACTCTATGTTTTCTTTTCTGAAAAAGTATGAGTTGCGGGGCGCAAAACGGCGAGTTAGATTGTTTAACAGGTTTCAGATTGAAAGCGTGCTGAAAATCGCGCCTTATCACACGCTGAAATTTGGTGGTATCGGGAATTTGCAGTATCTTTGCACTGTCGTTCGAAGAAAGGCTGCACTTGACAAAGCGCACCCCAAAAAGTTAACAATCAATATTTTATTAACCCTTTAAAAATTTAAGATCATGGAAGTAAAAGGAACATTGAAATATCGTAAAGTACAGCGCACACCTCAGACTGGTGAAAACGCAGGTAAGAAGAAGTGGTATGCTACTTCGGTAACCGACCGCGAAGTGGACTTCGAGGGATTCGTATCGCATATCTCCGACCACGGCTCGCCTTACTCACGAGGTACCATCCACGGTGTACTGATGGATGCACTCGACCATCTGCAGGAGCTGATTCTCGACGGCAAGAGCGTGCGTCTCTCTGACCTCGGATTGTTCTCCATCGGTATGAGTTCCAAGGCGGAGGATACCAAGGAGAAGGTGACGGCTGCCAGCGTAGAAGGCGTGCACCTGATTGTGAGAAACACGAAGAGTTGGAGCAACTCTGAGCTGCGCAAGAAGTGCAAGATTCAGGAGTACGGCGGCTATATCGGCACCGACGAAGAGGGCACCACAGGCGGTGGTGACACAACTCAGGGCGGCGGCTCTGACACCAGCCAGGGCGGCTCAGGTACTACCGGTGGCGGAACCCAAGAAGGCGGCGGAGGCGGCTCTCAGGATAGCGGCGATGGGCTTGAATAAAGTCCTCGCCTGAGGGCCGCCCCGCAGGAGCGCCTAACGGGGGTGCGTCTCTCCCTAACACCTAGCGGAAGCCAGCGCATCCTCCCACCAAGTCAACATTCAACACTCAACATTCAACATTAAAAAAGTCAACATTAAAATAAAGATTATGAAAGTAAACACTTGGAAAACGATTTTGCAGATTGCAATCTCCGTCCTTACAGCCATCGCTACTACGCTCGGAGTTACCAGCTGCACTCTTTAAAGGTAAAAAGGTAAAAAGGTAAAAAAAAAGATGTTTTTTAAATTTTGATTCGACATAGCAAAGCCCTCGGTGCATAACGCATCGGGGGCTTTTTTATTTAGGTTTTAAGATGTGCCAAATCCCATTGACATGACGTTTAACACATGAGATTATCGTTTATTTTCCATAATCATTGTACATCATGATCAGGCAAGCGGCACTCCAGCTGAAGTGAGAAGCCTGCATAGGCTTGCCGGTATGCGTGTCATAATTCTCATAAATTGGGGTACCTGCCGAAATACCCTGCAAGTTGCGGAACACCTGGTCGGTATAGGCATCTGCCTTCTTCTTCTCACCATAATTGCGATAGCCCTTAATGCCATAATAGGTCTGGTCGAGCCAGATAGGACCGCGCCAGTAACCCTGCGGATTGTACTTCGGATTATCGGCAGCTATCGTCGGGAATGGGATGAAGGTAGAGAACTTCTTCTTATTGTCGAGCAACTTTCTTGCCTTGGCAAACTGCTTAGGCGTTGCTATGTTCGCCCAGAAAGGAATATAGCCCTCACAACCTGCTTCACGTACAAAACTTCTGTCGCCATCCAAACGGCGGTCGTAGAAGAAGCCATCTTTCTGGTCAAAGAAATAATCGGCAACCAGTCCACGATAGTCAGGCAAGTCGAAAGGCTCGCCCAGCAATCCGGCAAACTTCTTGAGCAAGGTATACTCCAGCGAGAGATAAGCATTCAGGTCAACACTCTCCTGGTCTGTACTCCATGCATCCTTGCCGTTCTGCAACATCTTGGTGCCGTCGAAACGGATGGCATTATCCATACCGCTCTCCCAGGCAGCTGCCTCCAGGGTTCCATCCACCGAACCGAACTCACAGATATGGTTCTTGTCGTGATCCCTCTTCTCATACCACCACTTATGATATTTCAGAAGCTTCGGATACATCTCCTTTACGAAAGCCAGATCCTGGGTATGCTCGTAAATCTCGTTCACCGCCCAGGCTGCCAGAGGAGGCTTACTGTCGCGGTAGTTGTTCTCAGAAGCATCCGGATAGATGCAGTCGATAATCATGCCGTCTGGCTGCTGGTAGTCGAACATCACGCGGATGTTATCCTTCGCCAACTCTGGGAAGAAGGAAGCCATACCGGCAGAGAAACGCCAGCAGTCCCATGCCCAGCAACCTACGAAATAGCCTACAGCATGACTAGGCACGATGCCGTCATGATACAGGGCACCTCGCTTGGCACGCCAGTTGGAAAGCAGGGTGACGATGGATTTCGCAGCCACCCGGTTGTATTCTGCTGGCATATCATCACGTATCACCTTCTTCAGATAACCGTTCCAGCGCTTCTCGTTTTCATCGAGTGCAACCTTCGGATTGGCAAGCAGACTAGCTGTATGCACATGCTGAACCGAAGCCTCGGTATCCTGCTCTACTAGCGAAATGGCGATGGTGAGCTGCTCTACACCTCTTGGCACAGTAGCCAGATAGTTGTGGTCGGTATCAGTCACCTTAACCTCCTGAGGGAAGTCGATGATGACGCGTTCACCGTAGAAGTCTCCGATGGTAACACGGTTCTTGTAACGTGATACATTGGCACGGGTACTGATGCTGTCGGCAGTAAACGTGAACGGAACCTTGGACGGATTGGTAACTGTAAGCAACGCCGTACGGGCATCTACAAACTGCAGACTCTCATAGAAATCGGCACCATCCTTCTTCAGACTCATTCTGATTTCGCCCGGATAATAGCTCTGTTCCTGCACGGTACCATCAATGAGAGATACCAGCGACCGGGCATACCAGTTGCGGTAATAGATACTAAAAGGTCCGCAGAAGCCTGCGGTAGGTTTCTCCTTCTCTGAGAGGGTGAAACCCATCCATGAACCCATATCCGTGAAGCATCCGTTCTGACGGCGGGGAGCCCCCGGTGTCAGCTGGATGTCAAGAATATCCTTATACTCCTGACGGGTGGTCTGTGCCATGCCGTCCATAGACAGCATGGCAAGCCCCATAGTCAGTATAGCTATAGACTTAGTCTTCATATCGTTTATTTTAAGTTCTTAATAGTAAAGCTATAGCTCCACTCCTTTGGTGTGATGGTATATTCCGGATGCACCATAGCGCCCCAGGTATTATCGCCACCAACACCCATCTGCAAATGGTCGATGTTCACCCAAACCATGTCCTTCCTGTCAACACAGCCGCCATGACGGTGCTCGATGGTAGAAGGAACATAGAGGAGATCATCCTGAGGGAAGTTCCAGGCACTTACGCTCAATGGCTCAGCACCTTCCACCTTGATACCGGCTCCAGCCTTCGATGCGAGGGTGAACCAGCGTACATCACACTTGTTGGCAGTTTCCTGTGCTCTTACGTATGGATGATACTGCTCCCATACGCTGGCAGAATACTTACCGATGAGGTAACCGCTCTTGCGGTCGGCATAGTTCTCCTGCGGACCTCTACCCAACCAGGTCATCTGGTCGTAGTCGCCCTTCAGAATCATGCGCATACCGAGACGAGGCATCTCCGGCAGCGCCTTGTTGCCAGGCATGAAGTGCATGTTCACCTCTACATTTCCATTGGCAAGCATCTGATAGGTAATCTGCATCTGAGATTCCTGCTCAGGCATATCGAAGTCTGCTGTGACAGTAGCCTTCTGGTTGTCTGCCTGGGTCTTGATGCCCTTCAGTACCATCTTCTTTCCTGCCTCACGCCAGGTAGCGCAGCGTTCCTGAGTTCCGTTAGCCACATCGTTGTCGGTGATACCGCGCCAGAAGTTTGGCTGCAAGCCTGCCAGCAGCATTTCCTTACCGTCATATTTCAGTGAGGTCATCTCGCCGGTCTTCTTAGAGAAGCTGATGCTGAAATCCTTGGTCTTTCCCTGGATGGTGATGGCATCTTCTGTCTCGGTCTTCTCTATCTGTCCGCTTACCTGTTCCTGAGCCTTTTCCAGTCGTACAGGCAGCTGCATCTGCTCGATGGCTACCTCATGACCTGCCGGAACAGCTCCGGTAGCCTGCTTGCTGAAGGCGCGCAGGGTGAGGAAGTATTCCTTGTTGTCGGCAGCAGGAAGAGTGCCCATCGGTATCTCCATCTCCTTAGTCTGATGAGGCAGGAGGGTTGGGAAGTTCATCTTGCCGCTTCTGATGGTTTCGCCGTTGGCTTCTACTGCCCAGAAGAGTTGATAATTGTCAAGCGTGGTATAGTCGAATCGGTTGGTTACCTTGATGCGGTTCTGCATGAAGGCTACTGGCTCGAAGGCAATGTTCTGGTAAACCTTCTTCACCTCCCAGATATGTGGATGCAGAGAGCGGTCGGCTGCTACAAGTCCGTTGGCACAGAAGTTGGAATCGTTTACTACGCCTACGAATCCCATATCGCCACCATAAGCCCAATATTTGTGCCCCTTGTCATCGGTCTTGGCGATGGTCTGGTCTACCCAGTCCCAGATGAAACCACCCTGCAACTGGTCGTATTTGTAAATCAGATCCCAGTAATCCTTGAGATTACCCTCGCTGTTACCCATGGCATGGGCGTATTCGCAGAGAATCAGCGGACGCTCATCACGCTGGTTGACATGGCGGCGCAAAGCCCAGATGCGGGCATACATCGGACAGTAGATATCCGACTTGGCGTAGTAACCGCCGCCCTCATACTGTACCGGACGGGTTGGATCCATCGCCTTGCTCATATCGTAGAGTTTCTCGAAACTCTTGCCATATCCACTCTCGTTACCCATAGACCAGATGATGATGGCGGTATGGTTGCGGTCGCGCTTGATCATGCGGCACATGCGGTCGTGGAAAGCAGGATACCAGTCTTCTCTGTCTGCCAGCTGCTTATATTCTGTATCCAGAATACCATGACACTCGATGTTCGCCTCGCCTACCATGTAGAGACCATACTTATCGCAGAGCTGATACCACTCCGAATAGTTTGGATAGTGAGAGGTACGCACGGCATTGATGTTGAACTGCTTCATCATCTTCACATCCTTCACCATCTCACCGATGCTGAGGGTTCTGCCGTGAACGGCATTGTGCTCCTGTCGGTTCACACCCTTGATGGTGATGGCTACACCATTTACCAGAAGCTGTCCGTTCTTCATTTCGATGGTACGGAAGCCGAAAGGCTGAGCCACACTCTCCTCTACTCTACCATTCCTGTCGGTAGTATTGATGACGAGGGTGTAGAGATAAGGGCTCTCGGCGCTCCAAGGCTGCACGCTCTTCAACAGCTTTTCGAAATGAATCAAGGTATCAGCAGGTGAGGTGATGCTCTGGATTTGTTTGAAGAGAGATTTACCTGTTGCCGAAAGCACTTTCACCTCAACCTTCTGACCCTTTTGTGGATTGAGCATATTCACGTCGAGCGTGAAATTGCCATCCTTATATTGATTGATTAGTTTATTTCCCAATACGTAGTCGTTCATTCTGCTCTTAGGACGAGCCTGGATGAACACATTGCGCTCTATGCCGCTATACTTCCAGTAGTCCTGGTCTTCCAGATAACTGCCGTCGCTGAAGCGGAACACCTTCATGGCAAGTCGGTTCTTGCCCTTCTTCAGGAACTTGGATATATTGAAGTGGGCAGGCAGACGGCTATCTTCACTATAACCCACCATCTTGCCGTTGATCCAGAGATAGAAGGCAGATTCTACGCCTTCGAAATCCATAATCACATCCATGCCCTTCCAGTTTTCAGGCACGGTAAATTCATGTACATAATGTCCTACAGGGTTGTAATCCTGTGGCACGAAAGGAGGATTTGCCTTGAAAGGATAGGTTACATCGGTGTAGATGGGTGCATCGAAGCCCTGCAACTCCCAGCTGCCAGGCACATTGATGTTCTGCCAATCGTTTACATTATAGGATGTCTTGAAGAAATCGGTCAAGGCAAGACTCGGATTCTTCACCAGTTTGAATTTCCATACACCATCCAGCGAGCGGCGGCGCTCATTCTGGGTGTTCAACTGGAAACGGCGGGCGTCGTCCATTTTCAACTGTGCCAAGGCTCCGTTCTCGCTTGTAAAAGGCAAGTAATGAGCGGTCATCGGCATGCGGTTGATATGGGTTACGGTGGCGTCCTGCCAAGGGTCTGAAGCTGCTGGCTGCTTGCCATCCTGAGCCGCAAGGGCTACTGAGGTATGGGCACAGCAGAGGCTCAGACATATCATGAATGAACTGAAAATATGTCTCATACGGGTTTGGTTTAGAACTACTTTTAGTTATTTCTACAAAGAACAGAAGAAGGTAACCAGGAAGGGTACAGAAAAGTCGACACAGAAGCCATGGAAGATGGAAACGATGATGAAACTCTCGCCCGAATATCGGGTGATGATAGGCAACGTTGTATCCATGGTCGTAGCTCCACCTACACTGATAGGTGCCAGTTTGCCGAAGTATTTTGCCAGCAGCGGAGCACACAGCAGGGTGAGAATCTCGCGGCAGATGTTGGCAAGAAGGGCGATGGTTCCCAGTTCGGCGCCCCGGTATTCGGTGATGAAGATACTCGAAAGTGAGTAATATCCGAATCCTGAACCGATTGCCAGACAATCGGTAAGCTGGCGATGGCTCAAGATGAGAGATACGGCAGCACAACCTGCCAACGTACCCAAAATGGTCATCACAGGGAGCATCATCAGACGGGGATTCACTTTCTTGAAACTCTTCAGCACAGAGGTATCGCAACCGATGCTGATACCTACGCAGAACATCAGGCAGCAGAGTGCACAATAGCTCACGTCGCTGTCCAGAAGACCTGCCGGAATCACATCACACAAGCCTACGATGATGCCCAGAACAAAGAAGCTTACGATAATCAAACTGCCTTTCATGCCTTGCCTCCTTTCCCGGTTTCAGCGTGAGCCGACGATTTAGCCTGCTTTGCTGTAACATACTTCCACAATGCCCAAGCAAAGAGTGCACTACCCAGACTGCCTCCAAAGGTCAGGGCTATCGCCTCAAGTCCCAGGGTCTGAAGACCGCTGATGATACGAGGGTTAGAACCTACCTCGATACCGAGCAGGAACAGGAGTACCCATATCAGCGCCGTGATGATACGGCCGATAAAACTCATTTTCTTGTTGCGGAGCAGATAGCCGGTACCTATTCCGCATAGCATAATCATTACTATCTTGAGCATTGTTTCTTGTTTTTCTTCTTTATTTTATTGTTCGTTTTTATGAATTACTTTACCATAAAAAACGGATTCCCGATCGTATTATTGCTTAATAGACCGAGAATCCTGATGATATTTATAAGTAATCTTCAATGGTTACTCGCCCCTATTACTTAGCCAGACTGTTTGAGTTCAACTCTGTCAGAGGAGTTGGATAGAACAGCTTGCTCTTGTCGAAGCCTGTACGGCCGGCAGCAGTCAGCGCCTCAGCAGTCTTGCCCCAGCGGCGCAGGTCATACCAGCGCAAGTTCTCCAATGGGAACTCAATCATACGCTCGTGCTCAATCTGAGCCTGAACCTCAGCCTGTGTTGTACCGGTCATGGCTGGCATATTGCCGTGAACTCTTCTCACATCGTTGATCAGCGGAATAGCCTCTCCTGTACGTCCCAAATCATTGAGAGCCTCAGCCTTCATCAGAAGAACGTTGGCATAACGCATCAGAGGAATGTTCACATCGGTAGTTGACTGTGCCAGGGCTTCATAGGTTGCAGGCATGAACTTGCGGAAAGAAGGACGGTCGTAAGCCTCTTCTACCTCCGGATTCCTCTTGACCCAAGCATCCCAGTCGTAACCATATACCTTTCCGGTTCCATCGTTAAAGTAAGGATCCTGGAAGAAGACTGAAGCATAAAGACGGGCATCATACAAGCCATTGTTCAGTTTACCTTCCTTCTTAAACTCGTTCATCAAGGTCTCTGAAGGGGTAATCTCATCCCATCCTTCAAACTCCTCTGTACCTATCCAGCGATGCAGCTGGGTAGCATAGTTGGCACCATTGGCACTACTCAGAGAGAACTGCACCTCGAAAAGACTCTCCTTACAGTTTTTGTTTGTACCATTAAACATGCTGGCATAATTGCTTTCCAGACTATATCCCTTTACATTATTGAATGCCTCTACAGCAGCATTCAGATATTCTGCTTTCTTATCAGCCTGCTCAGAAGCCATCGTAAGATAAGCATAGCCTAAGTAGGCATAAGCTGTGCCTGAGGTAACACGTCCCACTTCTTCATTGCTGCGAGAGTTACTCATCTCCGTACCGGCTTTCAGTTCATCTACGATAAACTGCCAAGTCTCAGGACGGTCAGAAAGAGCCTTATCCAACTGGCTGGTAGAAGTGATATATGTATCACGGATAATGATTTTCTCCCAGTTGAGCAAGAGTTGCATATGATAGAAGCCACGAAGGAAATGAGCCTCAGCCAAGAGCTGCTTTCTGTCTGCTGCAGCAAGCTGACCTTCACTCATGGTAGCCACCTTATCAATAATCTGGTTACAGAAACTGATTCCGCGATAGTAACTCTTCCAGTAGATAGAGAACTGAGAGTTTCCGTTGTTGTAGCTGAAGTTACGTAGCTGCACCCAGTTTGGATAGTTCTGTACATCCTTACCCAAATCTACGTCATCCTGACGATAAGCCTCCACTGGCCATTTCACCTCAGAGAAGTCCCATTGGTCTCCGGAATATTCTGCAAAATACAGTTGGGAATAAGCTGATGACATTGCCGACTCTACGTCTGCTTTATCACGCCAGTAAGAATCGGAAGTCAGTTTATCTGGCGAAGTCTGCGTCAAATAGTCATCACATGATGTGAGTGACAGAGCAAGGCAAATGCCTGCTATATATTTTAATGCTTTCATAAGATTTTCCTTTTTATGTTAATACTAGAATGATACCTGTGCACCTACTGTGTAAGAGCGAGAGAACGGATAGGTAAAGCGGTCGATACCACTATTCAATACGCCCATAGAGAATTCTGGGTTGGCACCAGAATAACCTGTAATGGTAAACACATTTTCTGCACTCACGTAGAAACGGATGCGGTCGCAATAAATCTTCTTAACCAGCGATGTTGGCAAGGTATAACCCAACTGCACCTGACGCAAGCGTACGAAATCTCCATTCTCCAGGAAGCGGGTTGACTCGCGAGTATTGTCGTTAGGGTCACCATAGATGGCACGTGGTACGCTGGTATTGGTATGGGTAGGAGTCCAGGCATCCAGAGTGCTGCTGAGGAAGTTGGAAGCTGAGTTCATTCCCTCGTAGTAGTAGCGGATACCATTGTAAATCTTGTTGCCGAATGCACTACCGATGACTGCAGAGAAGTCGAAACCCTTGTAACTGGCGCTCAAGTTAAGGTTAGCCTCAACCTTAGCGATACCTGTACCAGAATAGGTCTTATCATCCTCGTCAATCACACCATCACCATTCATATCCTTGAAACGTACATCACCAGGCTGAGCATTTGGCTGAAGGAGTTTGCCATCCTTGTTTTTATAAGCATTTACCTCATCCATATTCTGGAAGATACCATCTGCCTGATAGAGGTAGAAAGCACCGATTGGCTTGCCTACCTTGGTCTGGGTAGGGAAGTGCTCTGAGCCATACTTCAAACCCATACCGTAAATGGTCTGATCTTCATTAGCCAGAGAAACCACCTTGTTAGATACAGTACTGAGGTTGAAGCCTACATTATACTCGAAATCACTTACCTTGTCGTTCCAGTTCAACTCCAGCTCAAAACCCTGGTTGCGCATCTTACCTACGTTCAGCGTTGGGTTGGCAAGACCGGCAGATGGAGCCAGCTTACGGGTAATCAGCAGGTCGCGTGTCTCGTTGATATAATAGTTTACATTACCACTCAGATGGTTATTGAAGAAGCCGAAATCGAAACCGATGTTCTTGGTATCAGTAGTTTCCCATTTCAAAGAGCGGTTTTCCAATCCACGGGCAATACTGCCTGGCCATGCAGAAGAGCCAGAACCCTGAACATAACCCTGATAGAGATCATTGTATGTAGAAATGAGCGCCAGGAAATCATAGTAGCCCAAAGCATTCTCGTTACCGAGCTGTCCCCAGCTGGCACGGAATTTCAAGTTGCTGATTACTGTATTCTTAGGGAAGAATGGTTCCTCGCTGATTCTCCAACCTACAGCAACAGATGGGAAGAAACCCCAACGGCTATCGGCACCGAACTTAGAAGATCCATCCTCACGGAAGGTGAACTGGAAGAGATAGCGGTCGTTGAAATTATAATTCAGACGGCCGAAGAAAGAAGCACGGTTATACTTCCAGCAGGAACCGTCACCACTGAAGGTACCACCTGCTCCGGCACCGATGGTAGCAAAGCTGGAATCCAGAAATCCTGCAGCCTTCTCACTCTGCTGCAGCTGTCCATTTTCTACCTTATAGACGATGGTCTTACCTTCTACGCCTACCGAACTCCAGTTATACTTGCGGCTGGTGAGCGAAGTACCGAGCATGGCATTGATGCTGTGCTTCTTGATTTCCTTGTTGAAGGAGAGCACATTCTCGAACACCTGCTCTTCCCAGTAGGCACGGGTCTCACTGCTATTCGGATAATTGTTAGGACTCTTAGTATCTGCTATATAATCAGGTGCATGATAAGAATCTATCTCATGCTCACCACGATAACCATAGCTGGTTTTGAAGTTGAGCCAAGGGAAGAACTTGAAGGTTAATGCTACATTGGCAGAAGTATGATACTTCTTATCTACTTCGTTCTTATAGTAGTTATCTGCAACAACGTTACGGTTGTTTGGCAGACCATCAAAGTTAGTCAAACCGAAACCATACTTCTCATTCTCATTATAAATAGGTACGAGAGGAGAAATCATATAAGTTTCCTTGAGAGAATACTGAGGCTGACGGCTATTGGTATATTTGAAATCCATATTGGCATCCAGATCTATGATGCCCTTGGTTGCATGGAGTTTCATACGTGCGATATCATGACGATGCTCGTTGCCGATAAAGATACCCTTCTCGTCGGCATGGTTGTAAGATACAGAATACTGTGCCTTATCACCACCTCCGCGGAGGCTGACCATATAGTTCTGTGCCAATCCGTTGCGCTGGATAGCATCCTGCCAATCGGTATTCACACCAGTTTCATGGGTAATATAGGCAGGTAAGCCGGCACCAGGATATTCACCATACTGGGTCTTATAGTTCTCATACATCATCTTATGTACAGCCTTATAGCCATCAGCATCAAGCATATCGAGGTCCTTAGCAACGTGAGTGAAGCTCAAATAGGTACTGAAATCCACCTTTACATCGCCCTTCTTACCGTTCTTGGTTGTAATCAGAGCCACACCGTTGGCAGCTACAGAACCGTAGATGGCAGCGGCAGCACCATCCTTCAGAATCTCCATAGACTCGATGTCCTGAGGGTTTATGCTGTTGATATCGCCTGGGAAACCGTCCACGATATAAAGAGGTTCGTTATCACCGAATGTCTTGATACCACGAATCTTGATGCTCACACCGGCACCGGCGTTACCACCACTTTTCAGGATGTTCACACCGGCTACCTTACCCTGCAAAGCCTCAGCTGGGTTGGTAGTGGTGCGCTTAGCCATCTCCTTGGTATCTACAGAAGAGAGGGCACCGGTCATATCGCTGCGCTTCATGGTACCGTAACCTACTACAACCACTTCGCTCAGCGCCTGTGTGTCCTCGCTCATGGCGATGTTCATGTTTTCTGAAGCCTTCACCTCGCGGTCTACGAAACCGAGGTAAGAAACCTTCACCTTAGCGCCCTTGGCTGCATTGATGGTGAATCGGCCGTCAATATCGGTTACTGCGAGTTCATCGGTACCAACAACAGAAACAGTAGCACCAATGACAGGCTCACCGTTGTCGTCCTTCACAACACCCTGCATCTTGTGCTTGTTGTTCTGCTGAGGAGCGGCAACCTTTGCATGCTTCTCAGAAACAACGATAGAATTCTGCGAAACCACAGAGTATTTCAAGTTACGTCCTTTCAAGGCTGCATCAAGTACAGCTGTTACAGGAACGCCACTCTTCCTGATGGTGATATCCTTACGATGGTCAATGATATCACTCTTGTAAGAAAACCTGTAGGATGTCTGGTTTTCGATTGTACTGAACACCTGCTTCAAAGAGGCATTCACAACATTGACAGTTACTTTCTGCTGTGCCGATGCTCCCAAGAGCGGAAGGCACATCAGGATGAAGATCATCAAACTTTTCAAGTAATTGCGTCTGATCATAATGCTTACGTTTAGTTATACAAATAAGTTTCAAATAACCTATGTTTTTAGGTTTTGTCACAAGGTAATACAAACGTTTTCATAAAAAGTACCAAAGAATCTTCATCATTAACTCTCTTTAACGCGAAGTCGTGTTCCTCATTCCATTTTTCTTTGTACTTTAGCACCCCGAAAAGAAAAAGGATATAAAATATGAGCAACGGACTATTACTTTGGATAGACGACGAGATAGAACTTCTCAAGGCACACATCATCTTTCTGGAAAAGAAAGGATACGAGGTGCAGACGGTAAGCAACGGCCCTGATGCCATTGAACTTTGCCGCCAGCAGACCTTCGACCTCATCCTGCTCGATGAGATGATGCCGGGACTCAGCGGACTGGAAACCCTGCTACGCATCAAGGACATCCAGCCTGCCACACCGGTAGTAATGTGCACCAAGAGCGAAGAAGAAAACATCATGGACCAGGCAATCGGTTCAAAGATAGCCGACTATCTGATTAAACCCGTAAACCCGAACCAGATTCTGCTCTCGCTCAAGAAGAACATCCACCGCAAAGACATCGTGGCGGAGGTGACGCAGAGCGGATACCAACAGGACTACCAGCAGATAGCCATGCAGATGATGGAATGCAGAACGGCGGAAGACTGGATGGAGATTTACAGGCGACTGGTAAGCTGGGAACTGAAGCTGAGCGATACGGCAAGTCCGATGGCAGAGATGCTGGGCATGCAGAAGGAAGAGGCTAACCAGGGTTTCGCCAAATACATAGCCAAGAACTATCTAGACTGGGTGAGTCCCGACAACAGAGACCGACATCTGATGAGTCCCGACATCTTCAAGCGCAAGATATTCCCGCTGCTCGATGAGGGCAAGAAGGTGTTCCTGATTGTGATAGATAACTTCCGCTATGACCAGTGGCGCATGCTGGCTGAAGACATCGGCGACCTGTTCGACATCGACGAGCAGCTTTACATGAGCATCCTTCCTACCGCCACGCAATATGCGCGCAACGCCATCTTCAGCGGTCTGATGCCGAACAAGATAGCCGAAATGTTCCCTGACCTCTGGGTAGATGAGGACGAGGAGGAAGGCAAGAACCTCAACGAGGCGCCGCTGATACAGACCCAGATAGAGCGATTCAGAAAGCACTATACCTTCAGTTATCACAAGGTGAACGATTCGCAGGGTGCCGACCGCTTTCTGGAGCATTACAACGAATGCCGGAACAACGACCTGAACGTGCTGGTGATTAACTTCATCGACATGCTCTCTCACGCGCGTACCGAATCTAAGATGGTGCGCGAGCTTGCCAACAACGAGAGTGCCTACCGCAGCATCACGCAGAGCTGGCTCCGCCATTCGGTTCTCTCCGAGCTCTTCAAACTCCTTTCGCAGAGCGATTACCAGGTAGTACTCACCACCGACCACGGCAGCATCAGGGCATCGAAACCAATCAAGATTGTAGGCGACCGCAATACGAACACCAACCTGCGCTACAAGCTGGGCAAGAATCTGGCTTACCAGAGCAAGGAAGTTTTCACCATCAAGGAGCCTCAGCGTGCCCAGTTGCCGGCACCTAACCTGAGTACCTCGTATGTATTTGCCACGGGCGACAGTTTCTTCGCCTATCCGAATAATTATAACTATTATGTGCAATACTACAAGGATACCTTCCAGCACGGCGGCATCTCGATGGAGGAAATGCTCATACCGCTCATCACGCTGACACCGAGAAAAAGGTAATGTCAGTTAATAGTTGATAGTTGATAGTTAACAGTTTATAGAAAACATATATGAAGATAAAAATTGACTCATTAGACACGATCCATGAAGCAGCCAAGGAATTTCTGCAGAACATGGGCGACGGCAAGGTCTTTGCCTTCTATGGCAAGATGGGAGCCGGAAAGACAACATTTGTAAAAGCTATTTGCGAAGAACTGGGCGTAGAAGATGTCATCACATCTCCTACCTTCGCCCTCGTAAACGAATATACAGCGGGCGACGGCTCACCTGTCTACCACTTCGATTTCTACCGCATCAAGAAACTCGATGAGGTTTACGATATGGGCTACGAAGATTATTTCTACAGCGGCAACCTCTGTTTCCTGGAGTGGCCGGAACTGATAGAAGAACTGCTGCCGGAAGACTGCACCAAAGTGACTATCACCGTAGAAGAAGACGGAACAAGAAGCGTAGAATGGTAAGTCACCGACAGCCCCGGACAAAAAAAGCATCTGGCTGAGAATATGTTTTCTCAAGCCAGATGCTTTTATCATTTCCTATCCGGGCTGATTACAGGAGAGCCTGGAACTTCTCGGTAAGGGTTGCCTTAGAGGCTGCGCCAACAAACTTGTCTACCAGCTGGCCTCCCTTGAAGAAGAGGATGGTAGGGATATTACGGACACCAAACTCCATAGCGATGTCGTCGTTCTCCTCTACATCACACTTGCCTACTACCAACTTGCCGTCAAACTCCTCAGCAAGTTCTGATACGATAGGAGCAATCTGGCGGCAAGGACCGCACCATGTTGCCCACAAATCTACTACCAATGGCAGTTCGCCATTCTTGTAGCTCTCGAAATTCTCGGTTGTAATTGTTACTTCCATTTTTCTATACTTTTATATATTAAAACTAAAATTATCTCTAATTGATCTGATAGCTCATCTTAGGATGCTGCTCGATATACTGGATGAGGGCATGGCCCACGCCTACCGTATGCTCACGGGCACGCATCAGCAGATAGGTATTGCTGTCAACATCATGTATCTGGAAAAAGAGCTGCGCCTTGCCCTCGTCATTCTCCAGAATGGTCTGCAGGTCGCTGACCATCGTTTCATCTATCGCATCGCTCTCCACATTGATGGTAAAGCGGTCGATGCGGTTCTCCTTGACCGTCTGCAGATACTCCACATTGCCTATCTGGAAATCGAGATAGTTGGCATTGCCGTAACGGGAAACGCACTTGGCGGTGATGTAGATGGTGCTGCCTTCAACCATGATGCCGCGCCACTTGCCCCAGTCCTCGCCAAAGAGAGCCAGCTCGCCTGAGCCCTCAAAGTCTTCGAGCGTAACGAAACCGCACGGCTTGCCCGTCTTGGTAAACTTCGACTTCACACCCGTGATGATGCCGCCCAGCACCACATCTTCCTTCTTTGCCAGCTCCTGCTTGTCGCCCAGTTCAGAACAATGGGTATTGCAGAGGGAGTTGAGGATGATGCTGTACTCATCGAGCGGATGGGCAGAAAGATAGATGCCCACAAGCTCGCGCTCACGGGTCAGACGTTCGATGGTGCTCCAGCTCTCAGCATCAGGAATAGGCGGCGTAGCTATCTCTATCGCCTCGGTACCGCCAAAGAGTGAGTTGGCAGCCTCGTGCTGTTCCTGCTGGAAGAGCTGACCGTAGCGCACCAGCGTATCGAGGAAGGTTTCGCCCTTGTTGTTCTTGCCGAAGAACTGCTCACGACGGATGCCGAAGCTGTCGAAACCGCCACTCAGCGCCAAGGTTTCGAAAGCCTTGCGGTTCACGCTGGAGTAATCTACACGCTCGGCAAAATCGAAGATGCTCTTATAAGGTCCGTTCTTCAGTCGCTCTGCCACGATGGCATCGGCTGCCGGAGCACCCATACCCTTGATGGCTGAAAGACCGAAACGTATCTCTCCATGCTCGTTCACACCGAACACGCGGTAACTCTCGTTCACATCCGGACCCAAGGTCTTGATGCCCATCGACTGGCACTCCTCCATCAGCTTGGTGATTTCGGTAATCTGTGCAAAGCGTCGGGTCATCAGCGCCGCCATGTATTCGGCAGGATAATGCGCCTTGAGATAGGCAGTCTGGTAGGCTACCCACGAATAACAGGTGGCATGAGACTTGTTGAAGGCGTAGGAAGCAAACTTCTCCCAGTCGCCCCATATCTTCTCCAGCACCTTCGGGTCGTGGCCGTTCTCCTGTCCCTGCTTGATGAACTTAGGCTTCATCGCATCTACGATAGCCTTTTTCTTCTTACCCATCGCCTTACGCAGGGCATCAGACTCGCCTCGGGTGAAGCTCGCCAACTGACGGGAAAGAAGCATCACCTGCTCCTGATAGACCGTGATGCCGTAAGTATCCTTCAGATACTTCTCCATACACGGGATATCGTAGGTAATCTCCTGCTTGCCGTTCTTGCGGGCAATGAAGTCAGGGATATAATCCATAGGTCCCGGACGGTAGAGGGCGTTCATGGCGATGAGGTCCTCAAACACCGTAGGCTTCAGCTCACGGAGATACTTCTGCATACCCGGCGACTCGAACTGGAAGGTTCCGATGGTCTGACCGCGCTGATAGAGCTGATAGGTCAGCTCGTCATCGATAGGGATGGTATCGAGGTCAACTACATCGCCCGTAGTCTGCTTGATAACCTTGCATGCCTCCTTCATCTCGGAGAGGGTCTTCAAGCCCAGGAAGTCCATCTTGATCAGACCGGTGGTCTCGATGACATGGCCGTCGTACTGCGTTACCGCCGTCTTCAGTCCCGGGAAATCAGGGTCATCGGCAGTAGATACAGGCACCCAGTTGCTGATAGGGTCGCGGCAGATGATGAATCCGCAGGCATGGATACCCGTGCCTCGGATGGTTCCTTCGAGCATCTTGGCATACTTGATGGTATTGCTCTCGCGCGGATCGTTGGAGAACTCTGCCTCGCGCAGCTCTGGGGTATATTTGATGGCATTGGTCAGGTTCATCTTGGCACCGTCAGGCAATCGGTCTGGGATAGCCTTGCAGAGTGCATTCGCCTTATCCAACGGCAACTTCTCTACACGCGCCACATCCTTGATGGAGTTCTTCGTGGCCATGGAACCGTAGGTAATGATATGGGCACAGTTCTCATGACCGTACTTATCCATTACCCAGCGCAACACCTTGCCTCGGCCGTCATCATCAAAGTCGGTATCAATATCCGGAAGGTTCACACGGTCTGGGTTCAGGAAACGCTCAAACAGGAGGTCGTACTTCAATGGGTCAATCTTGGTAATGCCCAAGCAGTAAGCCACCACCGAACCTGCCGCAGATCCACGTCCCGGTCCCACCATCACGCCGAGTTCCTCGCGCGCCGCCCTGATGAAGTCTGACACGATGAGGAAGTAGCCCGGGAAACCCATGGTCTTCATCACGTGGAGCTCGAAGTTTACATGCTCGTCTACATTCTCGGGCAGCGGGTCGCCATAAAGCTTTTTGGCTCCCTCGTAGGCAAGGTGGCGCAGATATTCTGCCTCAAACTTGATACGGTATATCTTATCGTAACCGCCCAATCGGTCGATTACCTTCTGACCTTCCTCAGGTGGCAGCGGGTTCTTGCCGTTCTCATCAGAGGTAAACTCCTTGTAGAGGTCTTCTTCTGATACCTTCTGTCGCAACTGCTCCTCGGTACCGAAACTCTCCGGAATCGGGAAGAAAGGCATGATAGGACCATGGTCGATGCTGTAGATTTCTACCTTATCCAATACTTCGAGGGTATTGGAAAGCGCTTCGGGGATATCCGAGAACACATCGTTCATCTCCTGGCGGGTCTTGAACCATTCCTGCTTGGAATAGCGCATACGGTTAGGGTCGTCGAGATCCTTGCCGGTAGCGATACAGAGCAGATGGTCGTGAGCCTCGGCAGTCTCCTTATCCTCGAAGTGGCAGTCGTTGGTGCACACCAGCTTGATGTTAAACTCCCTTGCCATCTTGATGAGTTCCTTGTTGGCACGCTGCTGCAACTCGTAAGCCTCGCGGTTGGCAAGCAGACTTGGATCATCGGGCACTTTATGGCGCTGGAGCTCGAGATAGTAATCATCGCCAAAGAGGTTGTGGTACCACTGGCAAGCCTCACGGGCTCCTTCCAGGTCACCATGCAGAATCTTGGATGGCACCTCGCCTGCAATACATGCCGAACAGACGATGAGGTCTTCGTGATACTTCTCCAGATCGGCACGGTCGGTTCGTGGGCGCATGTAGTAACCATCCACCCACGAATTGCTCACCAGCTTGATGAGGTTCTTGTATCCATTATAATTCTTGGCAAGTACAATGAGGTGATAACCGCTCATATCGCCCTTATCCTTCTCTCGGTCGGCTTTGGTTCGGCGTGCCACATACATCTCGCAGCCTATGATAGGCTTGAAAGGTTCGAGTCCCTCCTTCTTGCGGTCTTTATTAATCTTGCCGCAATAGTCGGTGAGTTCCTTGATGCCGAACATCACACCGTGGTCGGTTACCGCCATACCCTTCATGCCGTCCTTGATGGCCTTATCTACCAGATGCGGTATCTTCGACTGGCCGTCGAGGATGGAGTATTGGGTGTGTACATGCAAATGAACAAAATCTTCCATTATCTGTTTAAAATTCGAATTTTGACAACAAAGTTACGGCGAAATATTGAAAAAGCCAAAAGAAATATGCGAAAATATTGAAAAAGGTAAAAGAAACCCACAAAAAATTTGCAAAAGTGATAAAAATGACGTACCTTTGCACCAATAAAAACTTAATCCTACTGTATGGGACAGAAAATAAAGAAATTAAAGAAGATAAGATTGCACCGCGAAGGTACCGATCAGCTGGTAACCGGAGCGATAGCGTTAGTAGCCATTGCGGCTATATTGTGGACAACCTTAGACAACAAGATTCCGTTCTGGGCTTTTGTTGTTGTGTTCGGTACGGTATATGGTATCGTGCTCAACTTCTACCGTTGTCCTGTCAGATACCTCAACGTAGAGGATACTTCGAAACTGGTAGTAGCACCAGCCGACGGAAAGATTGTGGTGATAGAAGAGGTGGAGAATGCTCCCTACTTCGGTGACCGCCGCCTGATGATTTCCATCTTCATGAGCCTCTGGAATGTTCATGCCAACTGGTTCCCGGTGGATGGTAAGGTGAAATTCGTGAAGCATGTGGACGGCAACTACCACAAGGCATGGCTGCCTAAGGCTAGCGAGGAAAACGAGCATGCCGACGTGATGATTACCACACCTGAGGGAGTGGATGTACTCTGCCGACAGATTGCCGGTGCAGTGGCACGCCGCATCGTAACCTATGCCAAGGAAGGGGAAGAATGCTTCATCGACGAGCACCTGGGATTCATCAAGCTGGGTTCACGCGTGGATGTCTACCTGCCTGTAGGTACAGAAGTATGCGTAAAGATGGGACAGTCAACTACTGGCGACCAGACCGTCATCGCTAAATTGAAATAACATATTGACAGATAGAGGGCAAGCCGGAACATACTTCCGGCTTTCACTCTATCATAATATACTGGAAAAAATGAGTATCAAGAAACATATTCCAAACACGATAACCTGCTGCAACCTGGTTTCGGGCTGCATCGCAACATCGTTTGCCTTCGGCGGAAACCCAAAGATGGCATTGTTATGGATTATCATCGGAGCCGTATTCGACTTCTTTGACGGCATGAGCGCCCGCCTGCTGCACGTTTCATCGCCAATAGGCAAGGAGCTGGATTCGCTGGCAGATGACGTAACCTTCGGTGTGGCTCCTGCCACCATCGTATTCTCACAACTCTTTGTGATGGAATATCCGGGTTTTCTGGAGCCTTTGCGCCCATGGCTGCCTTACGCAGCCTTCATCATCGCAGCCTTCTCGGCATTGCGACTGGCTAAGTTTAATCTTGATGAGCGCCAGACTACCTCTTTCATCGGTGTTCCTACACCAGCCAACGCCCTGTTCTGGGGTTCGCTGATTGTGTTCAATCCAAGCTGGCTCGAAGGATATTCATGGTCGGTATTCATCATTCTGGCTCTGATTCTCATCACCAGCTATCTGCTGGTTTGCGAGATGCCTCTTTTCGCCTTGAAGTTCAAGCAGTGGGGTTTCAAGGGCAATGAGGTGAAATATGGCTTTGCCGCGCTCACCATCATCATCCTCGCTACTTCGGTAGCACTCGATGGTCTGATCGGCTTCCTCACCGGCTGGTGGCTTGTCATCGTGGCATACGTCATCATCTCGGCGATTATTTATCTGAAGAAGACGAAATAGAAGAAATCCCCTTTATTGGGATATTTAGGTTTTTATGTAGATTATTAATTGAAAAATGCGGCTAGATGTGAATCCAGTCGCATTTGTTTTTTCTTCCTGTTGAGAGAAGTTTAGTTGTGTACGAGCGTACCGATCTCCTCTCCATCCATCACCTTCTTGAGGTTACCTACAACATCCATATTGAACACGTAGATAGGAAGGTTGTTTTCCTTACACATGGTGGTAGCAGTCAAATCCATTACCTTCAAGCCCTTGGTATAAATCTCATCATAGGTAATGACCTTGAACTTGGTAGCTGTAGGATCCTTCTCAGGGTCGGCGGTATAGATGCCGTCTACACGGGTACCCTTGAGCATCACGTCAGCCTCGATTTCGATACCGCGGAGAGAAGAACCGGTATCGGTAGTGAAGTATGGACTACCTGTACCTGCAGAGAAGATGCAGATATAGCCTGCCTCCATTGCCTCAATCGCCTTCCACTTGGTGTAGAATTCGCCGATAGGCTCCATGCGGATGGCAGTAAGCACCTTGTTCTTAACGCCCAAGGCTCCGAGTGCGCTGCTCAATGCCAGGGAATTGATAACGGTAGCACACATACCCATCTGGTCGCCCTTGACACGGTCGAAACCCTTCTGGCTTCCACTCAAACCGCGGAAGATGTTACCACCACCAATCACAATGCCTATCTGAACGCCCATCTCATGGACCTCCTTTATCTGCTTAGCATAATCACTCAGGCGCTCTGGGTCGATGCCGAAGCTCTGCTTGCCCATCAGACTCTCGCCGCTCAATTTCAAAAGAATTCTTTTAAACTTTGCCATTTTATTTTAATTTACAATTTACAGTTAACAGTTTATAGGACGTAGCCTCCTATAAACTATTAACTATTAACTATTAATCAGGAACTTGATTTCTCCGAACGCATACGAGCGTATTACTCCCTTCTTGTCATGAAGGATGAGATGACCATCGTCCTCCACCTCTACGAAGGCGCCCTCGAACTTACCGTCCTTATCCTCATACCAGTGATAGCCCTTACGACGGTAGAGAGAAAGATGATAGAGTCCCGACACATCCATATAGTCGGCACGACGCAGAAGTTCGTAGTATTTGCAGAAAGCCTCAATCACCTTCTGCAGCACCTCTTCCCTATCCACCTCATGACCCAGAATCTGAGCCAGAGATACAGGGTTGGGCGCATCGCTGTGGAACTCAGTCTGATTGACATCAATGCCGATACCGAAGATGCAGCGCTTGATGCCCTTGGAGTCGATGGCAGTCTCTATCAGCGTGCCACTGATTTTCTTGTCATACCAGTACACATCATTCGGCCATTTCAGCGTAATGCCGTCCGTATAGGAATCAAGAGCGTCCTTCACGGCGAGCGCACCAGCCTCGGAAAGGAGGAACTGCTGGCGCAAAGGTACCCACTTAGGACACATCATCATACTGAAGAGGAGGTTCTTGCCCGGCTCACTCTCCCAGGTATGCACGCCCTGTCCCCTGCCCGATGTCTGATAATCAGCAATGGCAATGGTCAGCGCATCTTCATCGTAAGTATCCAAATTCTTCAGGAAGGTATTCGTGGAATCCACTTCCTTTAATCGTATAATCTTCTTTTCCATGTCTATATAATAATGTATAGCGAATCACAACGGGTTATCCAATCAGCAACGGGTTGAAGGCATCCACAAGATGCTCGATGCGTTTCACCTGATGGCCTACCCCTACCACGGTAACAATATCAAAGCGAAGTTCTTTTTCCACCTTCTGTTCCTTGACGTAAGTATTGGCGGCTATTGCCAGATTACGCATCTTCCTGACATCTACGGCTTCCTCGGGCTGCTGGTATTCTTCACCCGAACGGGTCTTGACCTCTACCACAACCAGCGTCTTACCATCCGGCGAAACGGCAAGGATATCCAGATCCCGCTTGCCGGCTTTCCAGTCTCTGTCGATGACGACATAGCCTTCATTCTCGAGATAGAGCGTAGCTTCGTCTTCTCCCCATTTGCCTAATTCATTATGCTCTGCCATAGTCTATTTTCTTTATTTTGCATCAAAAGATGCTTTTACCTTGCAAAAATAACAAAAAAAGTCCACACTTCAAACTTTTTTATGTAATTTTGCACGAAAAACAATGGAAGATATCAAGAATAAAGACGAAGCATACATGCGCCGTGCCCTGATGGAGGCTCAGGCGGCATTCGATGAAGACGAGATTCCGGTAGGCGCCGTCATCGTTTGTAAGGGCCGGATCATATCGCGTGCCCACAATCTTACGGAGATGCTGACCGATGTTACGGCTCATGCCGAAATGCAGGCCATCACTTCGGGAGCCAACATGCTGGGAGGAAAATACCTGAAAGACTGTACCCTCTACGTTACGGTAGAACCCTGCGTGATGTGCGCCGGAGCGCTGGGATGGGCACAGATCAGCCGCGTGGTATATGGTGCCAGCGACGAGAAAAGGGGGTATACAAAATATGCGCCCGATGCACTGCATCCTAAGACGACAGTTACATCGGGCGTATTGGAAGATGAGTGTCGCGCACTCATGCAGGATTTCTTTCAGAGAAAGAGATAATTACTTAACGAGCACTACAAGATACTTGCTGGTGCTCCAGAAAATCTGTGGATTGGTGATGCGGAGAGTATACTGCTTGTTGGCATCACGTACCAATGCATAAGAGCTGGATGGGTGGGTAGTGAGCAACTTAGCTGACTTTGACATCAACTTGATTTCAGAAATGTTGCGGATATCAACCTTGGTGAAATAACTCTTGTTGAAATTACCGGTCATTACCTTACCCTTTTCCATGATATGCTGCTCCTTCAACTCCTTCTTGGTACCGAATACGTACCAGGCAGTGTTGATCTGCTTGTCCTGTGCATTGATTGTCTCTGTCTTCTGGTTGCTTTCAGTAGTAAGACGAGAGGTCTTTGTATTCAGATTGTTGATAGTCTCATCGAGCGCTGCAATATGAATATCCTTCTTATCCAACTCCTCGCGAAGCACCTGGAGTTCCTTATCCTTCTGTGCAATCTGCTCCTGAAGGTTTGCGATGGTCTTCTTCAACTGATCAGCCTGCAAAGAGCTGTTAGCCATCTGCTTCTGCAGTTTAGCCAGGAGTTCGCGGTTCTGCTGCATACGGGTAGCGATGAACTGAACATCCTCCTTGAGTTGCTGTCTCTTGCTGGCACCCTCACCATTCTTCAGGAGAGTTACTCTGTGCTCAGCCTCACTGATCTGGTTAAGACCATCCTGGATTTCATTCAATGTACCCATCATATCGTTAATTTCGCTATCTTTCTGAGCGATGATACTGTTTAGCGAATCATTCTGCTGATTTGCCAAATCCTGGGTGTTGTTCTTGCCGTTGTTGCAACTGGTCAAGCAAAAAGCAGCTAAACATGCCGCAAATAATAGCTTTTTCATAATCATTTTCCTTTTTAATGTTTGATTTAAAAAATTATCTTTTCGCGTAAAACGCGTCGCTTCCTATACTTTATTCATTACTTTCTTCATCCCTGCGAGCCCCGTTTTTCTTCTGCCGGCGCTCTTCACGCTTCTTTTCCTTCATCTCCTCCTTGAGCTGTTTAGGATCTTTTCCTGCCAATACGATGACAAATTCGCCCCTTGGTTCTGTCTCCTCAAAATGAGCGATAACCTCGGCAAGCGTACCCCTCACACTCTCCTCGTGGAGTTTGGATATTTCACGACAACAGCTCACCTGTCTGTCATCCCCGAAAACCTCGGCAAACTGCTGCAAGGTTTTCACCACACGATAAGGCGACTCATAGAAAATCATGGTGCGCACCTCATCCTTCAATGATTCAAGATAGGTCTGTCTGCCCTTTTTCTGCGGAATGAATCCTTCGAAGCAGAAACGGTCGCATGGCAAACCCGATGAAACGATGGCCGGTATGCATGCCGTAGGTCCAGGCAAAGTCTGCACCGTAATGCCTGCCTTGGCTGCCTCGCGGGCGAGGTAAAAACCAGGATCGCTGATACCCGGTGTTCCGGCATCGCTGATCAAGGCGATGGTTTCGCCACCCTTCAGTCGCTCTACGATGGCAGAAGATGTGCCATGTTCGTTAAACTTATGGTGAGCCACTAATCGATTTTTAATATCGAAATGCTTCAGCAGAACACTCGATGTTCGAGTGTCCTCAGCGAGTACCAAATCCGCTTCTTTCAGTATGCGAATGGCTCGCATTGTCATGTCCTCCATGTTACCAACTGGAGTCGGAACGATGTATAATGTGCCCATACTGACCGCAAATGTAGTTAATTAATCTTTCATAGCAAAAAAAAAACGCGTTTCTTTGCATTTTTTAAAACCTTATTATTAATTTTGCCCCCGAAATGACAGAAAATCTAATTGGGGAGGCGCACCGTCCCGGAAGAATTGAAGTGGTGTGCGGATCGATGTTCTCCGGAAAAACAGAGGAATTGATCCGAAGAATGAAGCGTGCGAAGTTCGCCAAGCAGAAGGTGGAAATCTTTAAGCCGGCGCTTGACACTCGTTACTCCGAGGAAGATGTAGTGAGCCATGATCAGAACTCTATCCGGTCTACTCCTATTGAGTCCTCTGGATCGATACTGCTATTGGCTTCTGATATCGACGTGGTGGGTATCGATGAAGCCCAGTTCCTGGACAATGGGCTCGTGGAGGTTTGCAACGAACTTGCCAACCGTGGCGTGAGAGTCATTGTGGCAGGACTGGATATGGACTACAAGGGAGTTCCCTTCGGTCCGATTCCTGCCCTCTGTGCCATCGCCGACGAGGTGACCAAGGTTCATGCCATCTGCGTAAAGTGCGGATCGGTTGCCTATGTGAGCCACCGGTTGGTCAATAACGACAAACGGGTGCTTCTGGGCGAGAAAGATGAATACGAGCCACTCTGCAGAGAATGCTACCAGAAGGCGATTCTTAACGAAAAATTATAACAAAAGGTACAGTTATGGGAAAGGAGATTACATTTGATAAATTTATAAGATGGGCGGGTGTTACCCTCATCGTACTGGCCGTGCTCTACATAACCAATTATCTGAGCAGCGTACTGCTGCCATTCTTCATTGCATGGTTTTTCGCTTACCTGCTCTATCCGGTCGTGAAGTTTATCGAAAACAAACTCCACGTCAGAATACGTGCGCTGTCTATCCTCATCGCCATGGGAACGGCTATCGCTGTTATAGGAGGCGTGCTGTGGCTCATCATCCCTCCGATGATTGACCAGTTTGACAAACTCGGTGAGGTGTTGACACGATGGCTGCATCAGACGACTCATACCAACAACCTGACGGCGCTGATCAAAGACTGGCTGCAGGCCAACCAGGAGCAGATAGAGCATTTTCTGAAAAGCAAGGACTTCAGCGATGCCATCAAGACCACCATGCCTAAGGTCTTCTCGGTAGTCAGCCAGACGGCCACGGTACTGATGAGTATCGTGGCATCGATGATTACCTTATTATATATGTTCTTCATCCTGCTCGATTATGAGACGCTGACAGCCAACTGGGTGAGAATCTTCCCTAAGAAGAACCGTCCGTTCTGGAGTGCGCTGATGAAGGATGTGGAGCGCGAGCTCAACAACTATATCCGTGGTCAGGGACTGGTAGCGCTCTGTATGGGCATCATGTTCTGCATCGGTTTTACCATCATCGGTTTCCCGATGGCGATAGGTCTGGGTATTCTCATCGGCATCATGGACCTGGTTCCGTATCTCCATACCTTCGCCCTCATCCCTACGGCATTCCTTGCCATGCTGAAGGCTGCCGACACAGGTCAGAACTTCTGGCTGGTATTCGGTCTGGCAGTTCTGGTGTTCTGTGTGGTGCAGGTCATCACCGACATGGTAGTTACCCCGAAGATCATGGGTAAGGCGATGGGATTGAATCCAGCCATTCTCCTCTTGAGTCTCTCGGTTTGGGGTGCACTTCTGGGCTTCCTGGGATTGATTGTAGCCCTTCCGCTCACAACGCTCATCATAGCCTACTGGCAGCGGTATGTAACGAAGGAGAAGCCGCAATATCATGAAGAAACGGGCGAAAATGTCCCGATTTCAGATAAAAATGAAGAAAATCAGTAAAAATATGGCAAAATATTTGGTTATTTCAGATTTTTGCCGTACCTTTGCACTCGCTTTTGAAACATAAAGCAGAAGATTGACTCGCTAGCTCAGCTGGTAGAGCACAACACTTTTAATGTTGGGGTCATGGGTTCGAGCCCCATGCGAGTCACAGATCTTCAAGAAAAAGGCTTTCCATTACGGAAAGCCTTTTTTTGTTATATCCTATTACCGGATACTGCAGAAATTCCTTTTTAAAACATTTCAGCCTTAGCCTCTACCCTCTTCTCAACATCATCCGGAAGCTCAGGGAAGAAATCATAGCCGGTGATACGCTCCACTTCATCCACTGAATTTACGAATTCCGTCTTCTTTCTGCCTTTCTGCGACTGGTTACGGCAGATAAAGCCGATGGCTTGCGGATTCTTGCCCGTATGAAGAACCACCTTGAAGAAGGCATCAGGCACTACCACCTTGTTCTTACCCAACTTGCGATGCTGCTTATTCAGAAATATCGGTCCGCAGACAATATAAACCTTACCATACTGCTTCGCCCAGTTGCGGCACTGCTGCTCTATCGTGTTCCATACCCCCGCATTCAGACTGTGGTTCTGCGGACACATATTGGTCATCAGGAAACATTCATCCATCGCCTGCTGACTCCATTTGTTGTCACCAGCCGGACACATGTGTCCCCTGTCCAAACCACTGTTGTAATAATCCGCCAAAGTACCCACGGGTGCCGGCATCTCCTCATCATCAGCAAACTTACCGCGCGGCAACTTACCAGATGCATGCTCCCCCGTCAGCGCCCAGGCTACCCAATTCGGCTGTCGCGTATCATGATTATAAGATACCGTATAAGCCAACCGATGCTTGATGGTTTCAGATACCTTTAACTTAGATACCGGAATCTCCAGCCCCTGCGCCTCCAGATTCGCATCCTCTCCAGCAGTTTCCTGCTTATTCTCAGCAGACGGTTCATCGCCCGCAGCATCAGCAGCCTCCTGCTTGTTCTCCTTTACAACAAGTGCCTGATCTTCTGTTGCCAGCGAAGAAACCTTCGGCAAGACAGAAAACGCCACTACTGCGGCTATCGCCAACAGCCAAATCTTAAATGTACCTACTTTCTTTTTCATATCAGATTCATCATTAATTCATTTTCCATGAGACTCAGAGTCTACACGATTCATTCCGCTTTTAGGTGAATAATCCCTAAAATCTCCACAAAAGTAGTATTTTTATGCGAAAAAGAGAAAGAAAATCATAAATTTCTTGCGTATTTCAAAATAAAAAACTAACTTTGCATAGCTATGTAAGACAAACCTAGACTTAATACAGTAAAAAGCTCAAACAACTAAGAACTGAAAGTCAGAGGTTACGATACATTGGCAAAAGTGCTCTATGAAATGGACAAGTGAAGAGCATTAACAGAGATTAACTAAAAGTGATGCAAGTTTCCCGCCTTTTCTTGTTTTATACAAGAACTGAAGTGCCTCGGGCAACTATATCGGGGTGCATTTAGGCTGAGAAATATGAGAAAATAAGAATCAAAACATAATAGCAAAATGAAAAAAATCAAATTATTCTCAATTGTAGCTGCCTTCGTTGCAGCTTTCGCATTCACTTCTTGTAATACAGGCGATGATAACAACAGCTATTATCAGCCGCTCACACAAGCAGAAAAGCAGACCTGCTATCTCAAGACATCAGGTAGCCGCATGAGCAAACTCGCTTACGTGAGCGACGAGCATGTTACAGAAAAAGACGGCAAAAAGGAATATCACGACACCTTAGATGTCTCTACATCTATCCACGGAGATGGCAAAGATACTGTAATGACTGTTAACAACTTCCCTGTAAAGATCTTCGCCCGTTACATTCCAGAAAATGTTGACACGAAAGACCTGAAGGAAGCATTGAAGGAATATAAGATGCCGGTTAGCTTCAAGAGTGTTGTATATTACTATACAATTACACCTTTTATCCAGTTCATGCTCTTCCCTGATGCTATTACTGTAAATCTGGAATATGGTGGTGCTACACATAAGGTTAAGTTCTATTGCTATTCTAGCGGAAACAGCCGATATACTTTCGGACAAGTTACCCAGGATAAAAGCGATAAAAGCAAGGTTGAAGCTTATTTGGTTGTTTATGGTTACGAAGTTGATCCAAAGGATGAGAAGAAACCAAATCCTACAGCATTCAACTTTAATATGGCAGGAACTCAGTTGTCAAATGGAACACAGATTAAGTTCTTCGAGCCATAAAGTTCAGAGTAAAAGAAATAAAGAAGTAAGAAACTTACACTTACAAAAAAATATATATGTTAATACTCTCTTAAAAATTAAACAAAAAAAGAAAACTATTAGAGGCGCAGTCTTCGTGAGAAGGTTGCGCCTTGTTACATATATACAAAGAACGCTTTTATTACTTACTGAACTTCCTGATATGCGAAGTTCAGTTATTTGGTCAATAATGATGTTAATTTCATTCAAATATTTGGCGTTATCAAG
>ULWA01011491.1_pt1 | contig 26430 bp, 17 predicted proteins | sample 1959991 | NCBI WGS metagenome assembly ULWA01 (sample SAMEA4835802, study PRJEB28245) | human gut metagenome | biome: gut microbiome; material: fecal sample | place: Denmark | collected 2008
AGGCCTGTGTACGACGGGAAAGTCTTCAAAGAAAAACGAAAGGGCCTAGGTTTTAGCTTGATATTGACGAAGTTTGGAGAACTCCATCCACAGTTTATGAAATCCTCCGTTTACAAGGGAGAATTTCCATCTATGCAGAGAGACGATTTTCGTTCCTGAAATAACACGTTCTGATGAAATCTTTTTTAGACAACATGAAGATTTTTATTTATCTATTTGGCCAATAAATTCTCAAGAAGCACGTTTGATTATTGTTGCATTTTAACGGATGGAAACTAATAACTGGCAAAAACTACAACATAAAATTGCAAAAAACTAGTTTATTATTTGCACATCTAAAACCAAAGATATAAATTTGCACATGTGTTAATCAGAATACGAAAAGAAAATTCCGTAAAGAACACGGACAATCTATGAAATTCAAATTATAATAGACCATGAATAACATCAAGAGAGTTTACACATTCGGCAATGGTAAAGCTGAAGGACGCGCTGATATGCGCAATGAACTAGGTGGTAAAGGTGCAAACCTTGCAGAAATGAACCTTATTGGCGTGCCTGTACCTCCAGGATTTACTATTACCACAGACGTTTGCAACGAATATTACAAAATTGGGAAAGACCAAGTCGTGGCTTTGCTAAAGGACGATGTTGAGAAAAGTCTGCATCAGACAGAAGAACTGATGAATAGCAAATTTGGCGATGTTGAAAATCCTCTTTTGCTTTCAGTACGCTCAGGTGCACGCGCTTCTATGCCTGGTATGATGGATACAATCCTCAACCTCGGTTTGAACGACGAAGTTGTTGAAGGTCTTTCTCGCAAGACTGGTAATGCACGCTTTGCTTACGACGCATACCGCCGCTTTGTACAGATGTATGGCGACGTAGTATTGGGCATGAAGCCTGTCAATAAAGACGATGTAGATCCTTTCGAAGCTATCATTGAAGACGTAAAAAATGCAAAGGGTGTAAAGCTGGACAACGAACTTGAGGTAGATGATCTTAAGACACTTGTCACTCGTTTCAAAGAAGCCATTGTTAAGCAAACGGGAAAAGAATTCCCCACAGACCCCATGGAGCAACTATGGGGAGCCATTTGTGCTGTATTTGATTCATGGATGAACGAACGAGCCATTTTATATCGTAAGATGGAAGGCATTCCTGCAGAATGGGGTACAGCCGTAACTGTGATGGCCATGGTATTCGGAAACATGGGTAATACTTCTGCTACAGGCGTATGTTTCAGCCGCGATGCAGCTACGGGAGAAGATATCTTTAACGGAGAATGGCTCGTAAATGCTCAAGGAGAAGACGTAGTCGCTGGCATTCGCACTCCGCAACAAATCACACTCGAAGGTTCTCGTCGTTGGGCTGAATTGCAAGGTATTAGTGAAGAAAAGCGCAAGGCAGAATTCCCTTCTATGGAAGAAGCAATGCCTGAGATTTATCACCAACTAGATGCTATTCAAACCAAACTTGAAGAGCATTATCACGATATGCAAGATATGGAGTTTACTGTACAGGAAGGTAAACTTTGGTTTTTGCAAACTCGAAATGGCAAGCGCACAGGTGCGGCTATGGTGAAAATCGCTATGGATCTTCTTCGACAAGGCATGATTGATGAGAAAACAGCTATAAAACGTTGTGAGCCGCAGAAACTCGATGAACTTCTCCATCCTGTATTCTCTAAGGAAGCCCTAGCTAAAGCCAAAGAACTCACACGCGGACTTCCTGCCAGCCCTGGTGCTGCGTGTGGTCAGATTGTATTCTTTGCTGACGATGCTGCGAAATGGCACGAAGATGGTCATAAAGTGGTCATGGTACGTATCGAAACATCCCCTGAGGATCTCGCTGGTATGGCAGTAGCTGAAGGAATCCTCACCGCACGAGGTGGTATGACTTCTCACGCTGCCGTTGTAGCACGCGGAATGGGTAAATGTTGTGTTAGCGGTGCTGGAGCTATCAATGTCGACTATAAGAATCGTACAGTCGAAATTGATGGAGTTGTGCTCCACGAAGGTGATTACATCTCACTTAATGGCACAAATGGTCGTGTATATCAAGGTGAAATCAAAACACAAGCAGCAGAACTCTCTGGAGATTTTGCAGCCTTAATGGATCTTTGCGCTAAATATACCCGCTTACAAGTGCGCACAAATGCTGATACACCGCACGATGCAGAGGTCGCACGTAAGTTTGGAGCAGTAGGTATTGGGCTTTGTCGCACCGAACATATGTTCTTCGACAATGAAAAGATTATTGCCATGCGTGAAATGATCTTAGCTGAAGACGTAGAGGGACGTAAGAAAGCACTTGCAAAACTCCTCCCATATCAGAAGGAAGATTTTAAGGGAATCTTCCGTGCTATGGATGGATATCCCGTGAATGTACGTTTACTTGATCCTCCTCTTCACGAATTTGTACCTCATGATGCCAAAGGACAAGAAGAAATGGCAAAGGCTATGGGGGTAACTGTAGAATATATCCGTCAACGAGTAGATAGCCTTTGTGAACACAATCCGATGCTTGGCCATCGCGGTTGCCGTCTAGGAAATACTTATCCAGAAATCACGCAGATGCAGACTCGTGCCATCCTTTCCGCTGCCATTGATTTGAAACGTGAGGGGCTAGATCCTCATCCAGAAATTATGGTTCCACTTACAGGCATCTTGTATGAGTTCGAAGCACAGGAGAAAGTGATTCGTGACGAAGCTGCAGCTCTTTTTAAAGAAGAAGGCATCGAAATTCCTTTCAAGGTAGGTACCATGATTGAGATTCCTCGTGCAGCCCTCACTGCCGACAAGATTGCTTCCCGTGCAGAATACTTCAGCTTCGGTACAAACGACCTTACCCAGATGACCTTCGGTTATTCTCGCGATGACATTGCCAGCTTCCTCCCCGTTTATCTCGACAAGAAGATCCTCAAGGTGGATCCATTCCAGGTACTTGACCAAAATGGTGTAGGTCAGCTGATAGAAATGGCAGTAGACAAGGGTCGCTCTGTTCGTCCTGAACTTAAATGCGGAATTTGTGGCGAACATGGTGGTGAACCTTCATCTGTCAAGTTCTGTCATAAGGTAGGTTTGAACTACGTAAGTTGTTCTCCTTTCCGCGTGCCTATTGCACGCTTAGCTGCGGCGCAGGCGGCTGTCGAAGAATAAACTTTAAATGCCGGAAATTAGTGAAATACGAGGCAAGCACTTAAAAATAAAGTGCTTGCCTTTATTCTTTTCAACACGTTCTGCACGTAATAAAAGCAGTGTAGCATCCCATGCAGGCCGTATATAACTTAAAGTTGTTGTCAACGAAGAGAGTAATGAGGATTAAATGTTGTAGAGTGTTGACAAATTGGCCTATTGCGTCATTTTTACGCAAATAAATTTGTATGCGTCATTTTTACGCAGTATATTTGCAGCATCAAATTAAAAAAATCTCATTTTATGTACACATACAAATATCCACATCCTGCAGTTACCACAGATTGTGTCATCTTTGGCTTTGATGGCACAAGTATCAACATACTTCTCATAGAACGTGGTATAGAACCATACAAAGGCACATGGGCTCTGCCAGGTGGCTTTCTGAATTTGGACGAGACCGTTGAAGAGGGCGCAAAGAGGGAGTTGCATGAAGAAACCAATGTAGAGGATGTCTATTTGGAGCAATTTCATGTATTCAGTACAGTTGACAGAGACCCTCGTGAACGTGTGCTCACGGTTGCCTTCTTTGCCCTTGTCAGCAAGGACAAGTTTGAGATAATAGCCGGTGACGATGCTAACAAGGCACAGTGGTATGAATGGAATAATCTGCCTCCTCTCGCATTCGACCATGCTGAAATAATAAGAATGGCAAGGGAAAAGCTTCAGGAAAAGCTTCGCATTTCTCCTATAGCCTTCAAACTTTTGGACAAAGTATTTAAGATGGACGAACTGCAACGTATCTATGAGCTCATACATGAGCGAAAATACGACAGACGTAATTTTATGCGTAAAATGGAAGCTTCTGGTTTTCTTATGAAAATGGAGGTGGAAGATGGACGTTGCTGTGCAATCTCTCAGCCTATAGAAAAAGCCTCTCCTGCAACGAGATCTCTCTATGTATATTCGTTTAATGAAATGGCATTCAATGAAGCCAAAGCTTCTAAAGAATGGCGCAAATATCCCTTTGATTTTTAATCTTTAAAAACAGTAGAAATGATAACATTATTACGCACATTAGACCAGAGCTTGCCATATTCGGTACGTTCATATATAGACAGTTGCTCATACGAATACACAGAACAAGACGCTTGGTCAAAAATTGCTGATATTGCTTACCGATTAAAGCGAGGGGCAGACTTGCTGCCAGATTTCATAGAGGACATTAATCGTCACATGGAAAATCTGGCATATAGTGATTATGAACATACAGCAAAAAGAAGCATAGCATACTACATAGAATTGCTGAGAACAAATAATGAAGAGACAATATCGTATGAAGTTCTCCATGATAAAATGAGCTTCGCTGCTTTGTTCCAACTGTTTACAGAGGAAATCCTGTATCGTTACTGGGAGCATGAAACATCAGGAGGTAAGGTGGAATGTTATTTCGACGAGGTGCATTATGATTACAATGAAATAGCTTCTCGTTATATAGGAGCTAATGCCACACGAGATTTTGTCAAATACATATCTACATCAAAGGAAACTCTTCGCAATATTGAAGTGAGTGAAAGTAGCATCAAGCTGAAGAATGGATGGAGTATGCTTGCTGACACGATGAATGGTTGTCCTATCTGGTCTGATAAAGAGGAGGATGAACTCATCTATCCTGGTGATACTACCTTTATTCATGCTTTTAATAATAAAGTAGAATCTGATTATAGATTTGTTGTAGGTGTCCCACCTATGCCCTTTTCAGGCAACTTGCTCAAATCAAAAGTTGTGATTTTGACTCTCAACCCTGGTTATGTCGAGACAGTAAACAAGGATTTGTGCTTGAAGATGTCAGATACACAAAAGGGGCAATTGCTCAATCTAATGAGAGATGCGCTTAAGTTGAATGGTGATGCCATTTATGACGAGCATGAATGTTCAAGGGAACAAGGAGATCACTATTGGCAAAAGTCTTTTTCTAAGCTTGCCATTGATGCCTACGGGAAGCCATCAGAAGAAATTAGGCATCCAATCTATGAGGATATTGCATTCTTGCAGTTAATAGGCTATCATTCCAAAAAGTTCAAGTATTCTGTTGGTATTAAACATTTGCCTTCAACGATATTCACCAGCCTTTTGGTAAAACACCTTGCTGTAGAAACAAACAAGACTTTTCTCGTCTTACGTTCGGAAACGCTTTGGAAAGACGTTTTCGGAGAAGAACTTTGGACGAAACTTGAATCCGAAGGTCGTATCATAACCAAGGGGCATAAAGGAATGTCACAAGCCATTACACCAGGAAATATCAAAAAAGATAATGGATATGATAAACTTGTCAACATCCTAAAACATTAAGAACATGAGCAAGAATAGAACAGATAATCCAAATATAGCTTCGGATAGAATAGATTCACTTGAAAAGGATGAAATCTTCGTCTTTGGTAGTAATCTCGAAGGTAAACATCTTGGTGGTGCAGCAAAAGCAGCACACAATAGATTCGGAGCTCAATGGGGTGTCGGTGTGGGATTAACCGGCAAGTCGTATGCCATACCAACCATGCAAGGAGGTATCGAAACTATAAAACCATATGTAGATCAATTTATAGAATATGCTAAGGAACATCAGGAGAAGAAGTTCCTCGTTACTCGTATAGGTTGTGGCATAGCAGGTTTTAAGGATGAAGAGATAGCCCCACTTTTCAAGAAGGCTACTTCTTTGAAGAATGTGTATTTACCTATTAGTTTTTTGAAGGCTAATAAAAATTAGAAAACAATTTTATGACGGAAAAAGAAATATTTGAAATAGAAAATACGCGACCTCATGTCGTAATTCTAGGAGCAGGGGCTACGGTTGCTACCATACCTAATGGTGACAAATATGGTAATCCTTGTTCTGTGATGCACGGTTTCATTCACAATCTTGGGCTTGATACTATTCTAGCCTCAGTTAAACTGAATACCAAAAGTGAAAATATAGAAGATATATATTCCGAATTGTATGAACGTGGTGATGAATGTAAATCTGTTCGAGAGCAACTTGAAGATGCAATATTTACTTATTTTTCAAGGTTAGAATTACCTAATGAAATAACTGTTTATGATGAGCTAATACTAGCACTGACTCAAAAAGACATGATTGCCACATTTAATTGGGATCCTCTATTGATTCAGGCATACAATAGAGCAAGAAAACTTACAACCAATTTGCCAAAGCTTGCATTTTTACATGGAAATGTAGCTACAGGATATTGTGAGCAATGTGGACATTTTGGTGCTTTACAGCGTGTTAAATGTGACAATTGCGGTAATGTTTATCGTCGTTCTCCTTTGCTTTTTCCTGTAAAACATAAGGATTACAACTCTAATCCTTTTATTAAACAACAATGGATTATCTTAAATGAATTCCTAAGTAGGGCAAAAATGATTACAATATTTGGTTATAGTGCTCCCAAAACAGATGTAGAAGCTGCTCAAATGCTTAAAAGTGCGTTTGAGAAATATTTACCTACTCAGAGATTTAGCCACATAGATATTATTGAACGTCCAAACTTTGAACATGAAAATCTAAGCAATGTCTGAAGAGAATTTATCAACGATTCCAATTGCAACTATCATATTCATGATTCGTTCTATGAAAGTTATCTAGCCAACTCTCCTAGACGTTCTGTCGAATGTTTTTACAAACGTAATATGACCGGATGGTGGGGAGATTCAACCATCAAATTTAAGAAAGAAGATAGTTGGAATGACATTAAAGAACGCATAATGTTTCTTTTGGCAGAAGAAAAAGAAGGAAAAAAAGTATTAGACGTGAATCCTATTTCTCCGAAAGAATTAATTGACGAACTGATACAATTAGATAAAGATTCACAGATGCTAGCAGAAGATGTTTTTTATAAAAAATATGAAAATGCGAATTTCAAATGTGCATTTAGAAATCCTGTTTCAATAAATAATCTTGCGTTTTATCGTTCAAGAATGGCTGCAAAAATTGGCAAAGACGAAGATCTAACTTTGCCATCTACTTTCTCATATGTTCCTATAGAAAAATCAGATGTTATAAGCAGAGGTAGGATGAACAAGAAAGGGCAATCTATGTTTTATGCATCTTTATCTCCAGACACTAATTATCGTGAAATATGTCATGATATTAAAGAAGGTGATGAAGTGTATTTGTCAAAATGGGGAATGAAATTGGATTCATCGATGATGGTATTGCCAGTATATCTGCCTCAGAACATTAAGGTGAATGCCGACTTGTCTAATTATCTTGGCATTAATAATACTTTCTTTACTGAGGGCTTAATGGGAAAGTACATAAAAAAATTCAACGAGTTGTTTACTCGTACAGAAGAAGACGAAAATCGGAGATATTTATGTTCAAGTTTCTTGGCTAATTATATATTTAAGCAGAGCGGTTCTGTCGAATATAAGAACCAAGAACTGAAATATAAATATGAGGGCATAATTTATCCAAGTGCAAGACTTGGTGATGGAAAAATCCGTTTTACAAATATCGTTATACCACCATCTGTTGTAAATGACAAAATGGAATTGATATATGTAGTCAGAGGAAAGTTAAAAGAAGATTTATGTTCAATAACGGCTGATGCTTTTGGTTTTTACAAAAATGGAAAAATCAGATGGTATGAGTTAAAAACTTTTTCGGAAAATGTAACTATCAACAGTATTTTTGTGGTAGATGACAACGGAAATTCTTTTGATTTAAATGGCCATAAATGTACAGACAAAGACGGAAATGTAGTTCATGAGAAAGACATAGCTAAGATTATTAAGTATAAGTTATGTGATAAGATTCTTGAGCATGCAACCTACAATAATATGTTTGAGAATTCTGTATCATATTCTAATGCGAATAGTGAAGATAATTTGGTTAAAACAATTCAGTTAGTATGTGTGTGGCCTGTGTATGGTTGGCATGTTGACAAAGGAATTCTGTTAAAGCATATTCAATTTGAGATTGAAATTGCAGAGGAATTATCAGAAATTAAAATGTAAAATATAGTATCAGAAATGTATATTTGGAAGTTTTGTCGCAAGAAGCAGGCATTGATCTATTGGAATGTTATCAACTGTAGCTGCACAGCAAACCGTAGACTTCTCCACAAAGGTATGGGCACATCTCCTATGCGATTCGGATGATTTGGCTATGCCCGATTTGAGCTATACATTTTTTAAACACGCGTTAATCGATTCGGAATGCATTGATTTTCAAACTATCAATCAAAAGAAGTCACTACTCACTTAGCTAAAATAAGGGGGTGGGAAACTTCATTTCATTATACCATTATCCGTGTCACGCAGGTTTATCTTCTTTTCTGCTGACTTATGTTTGTTGCCTCGGCTCAGTCGCCAAGAGACATTCAACGTAACGAGATTGCCGCTATCCTTAGAATAACCAATAGTGTGTTTATACAGATTGCGGTTGAGCAATTCGTTCTCGTATGACTTGTATTTTTTATTGAAGGGATTTGTCCATGACAATGAGAATTGCAAGTCGCGCCATGAATAGGCTGCTTTAAGTACAGAATAGGCACCGCTGAAGCTTTTCGATTCGCCTTCAAAGAATCGGTTACCGTTATCTATGTATCCTTGCAATGTGAAGTGGCCGAGATAAGCCGTGATGCTGCTTGCATAGAACCATGAGGTATAGCAATGCGTATAATCGTAGCCGAAATTGAAACATCTATATATTCCGCCATTGGCAGCAATCCGAAGTTTTTCGGGCAAGAGCCAATAGCTGGCGTATGCCATAACGTTCAATACGTCTATCTCCTTTTGGTTAATTTGGGTATAGATGAATTGGTTGTCATCTGTCCGCTCATAATGTGCCATGTTGGGTTTGAGGCATTGTTTGAAATAAACGTCAAAGAAGGTCTGCAAGCGATTATTGTTATACGAGAACTGCAATCGATGCTCCATATCGTGCGAAGGTTTCAAATCTGGATTACCCACAGTCCATTCCATACTGTTTGTGCGAATCATCGCATCACTCGTCATGGCTATACGGGATACTCTGTCCCACATCTGATAGGTATAGCTCAACTGCATATTGTTATTGAGGTCGTATGTCAGCGAAGCTTTTGGACGGAATGTCCAGAAATTATATCTGTGACCATTCTGAGTGTAATGGATATAGCTCGCGCCTGCACCTAATGTGTAACGCAATGGTCGGAACATGCCCTTAATTTCTGCAAAGGCATACAAACGGTTGTTGTTAGTCTTGGTCAAAACGGAAGCGTCGCCAAGATAGTCGTTCTTGATGTATTTATAACTGTTATTCAAGCCTGTAGAGAAAGTAAAAGGCTTCAGTCGGTTCTCGTAGATTATCTCAGTAAGCAGAGAAGCCGTCTTGCCATCCACATCATATTGATAAGGCGTACCTTCGTCATAATAGCTACTTGTCTGTGTGGATATATAGGTACCTACGGCATTGGCTGTGATGGATTGGCGTGGGGTAAGCTGACGAAAGAAATAAATATCCAATACAGGCGAAAGGCTCTTGTTCTTTTCTCGGCTTGTAGCCTGGTATTGTCGAGAGCCATCCGTGATGTACTTAATATTATAGTTATCGGGAGTGTTGTTGAATGCTCCACTCAAGGATGTTTGAAAGACGGTTGCTGTGGAGTCCGACCAGTTATAGGTTAGTTTTGTATTATGTGCTATGGCTTTACGAAGCGACTCCACATCGTTTCGTTCAATAGTGTAGATACTGCCGTCTGTCAAAGTGTATTCTGCCAACTGCTTGCTCTTTTCGCCTTTTGTTTTATATCCACTCACATCATACGAAAGCGACCATTCACTCTTTCCGCGGTTCCACTTACCATACACCGAGCCGTCGCCTTGCAGGGTGGTAAGAGCCGACGTTACATCCGTGCCAATAGTATAACCGCTCTCGCTCCTACGTGTAACTATATCAATTACATAGGCAATGCTTTCGCCATAACGAACGCCGGGGTTGTTTATAAAGTCTATCTTGGCAATATCCTTTGGATTGAGAGCCAACATCTCCTGTTTGCCTACAACAATGCCGTTTACTCTCAGTTGAACGCTACCTCTGTTATCAATAGCAGTAACAGTATGGTTTATGTTGTCAATACGAAGATTGGCAAGTGTGAGTTTCTCAAGAATGCTGTAACCATTGTTCGAAGCCTGCTTCTGAGTTTCGGTAGGGTAGATTATCATACCATCAGACTTGTTCACTACCTTAGCAGATTTTACCGTTGCTTCATCAAGCGTGATTGTCTTGTCCACATTCTGAGCATTAGCGCAGAATGCAGAAGTCATAATAATTGAAATTGTAAATAATCGTTTCATTTTGCACCATTTTTTATTTTATGGTGCAAATTTATTTTCTCCTTGCAAGAAAGCCAATTATTCAGGCTGACATCTTCCTGACAATTAACCAACAAAAGCCTATTTATCTGATTTTCAGACTATAGCTCTTACCCCGATTCGATTCGATTTTCAGAATGCTATGTGTTTCTATGATCGGTTTTATACGTCTGATTAGCGTATAAAGCGTATCGCTTGCATCAGGTTTCTTAGGCCATAGTCGGTCGCAAATCTCCTGTTTCGATATCGTATGAGAATCTGTCGTTATGAACATTTCGAGCAAGGAGTGTTGCATAGGAGTAAGACGTATCTCCTCACCCGATACGGTCATAAATTTATCATCATGGAACACAATACCACCGTATGCCAAACCTTGAACTATAAGCTCTGGCTTATTTCTCCTTACATACCACAAACTACTTAACAGCCACAGCATCCCGATAAACAAAAGAGAGCCCGAAGCCTTTTGATCGGACATCATGAAAGTCGTAGAAAAGTTGCAATTTGCCTCTGCCACCAACTTTGTATCCCAACGTCCACCTCTGCGTATGGTACGCATGGCGATACCTGCCGTATCTTTCAATTCGGCTATAGTGAGGCAGTTGCGATAACAGCATATGGTGTCTGTAGTAACCACATTGTCAGGCATTTTCAGAAGAACTTGATTCAATGCCTGATTAACATCCTGGGTTATCATGTATTCTGTTCTGTGATAGCTATTAATGCTTGTGCACAACGCACAAAGCATAAGAAAGCTGAACACTATGTATGGAAGAATCTTCATAATTTATCCAATATAATATGTGAATTACATTATTAACGACACAAAAGTACATTTTATTATTCTAAACACGAAGTTTTTAGAATTTATATTTAGAGTTGTTATTCCTTTGGAAACGTCGCAAAATATGCGGTATTTTGCAGGCTCATTTGGCGATTCGTCATTATTTTTGTCGCAAAATATACGGCGTTTAATGCCGTAATTTTAATAAGATAGGCTACACTCGGGTAAACATTCAAGTAAACTTGATGTTTTCCACTCGTTTGCACTATCATTGTCGCACATAGAACAAATACATTATGTATATACACGAAAGAGATAATTGGACAAACTTCCGTTGGGATGCTTCTGATGTATCAAACCTTCAGGAAATGTTTCTCACTGAAAAAGTTGCGAATCTCTGACGGAATTTTTGTAATTTTGCTCATGGCTTTGAGTTTTGAGTATTGTTTTTTTATCACATCTAAGTTACTCATTTTCCGTGATATACGGAAATACTCAAAGCCTTTTTTATGCGATAAACTCAACCTCAAACTCTAAATTCAAAATTAAGATGAGTTTTTGCAACCACATGCCCACGAGATAAAAAAGAATCCTCAAGAAAATGTAAAATCAAGCCCGCTCCAGTTTTCTATTGGCAAATGTTGCCAAAATCCCGTATATTTGTGGGAAAACAGGCTCTAACGCCTAATTAAATTAAATGCTTATGAAAACTGTAGCAGGGCTTGATGTGCACAAAGATAGTGTATATCTCTGTATTTTGCGAGAGAATGGAGAAAAAAATTGAACGTGTATTTGGCGTTTTAACTCCGCAGCTCGACTCCATGCGCGATTTTATGGCAGAAAACGAAGTCTGCGAAGTCGCAATGGAAAGCACAAGTGTGTATTGGATTCCCATCTGGCGTGTACTTGTTGATTCATTTGAACTCAAGTTAGTTAATCCTTACTTCATTAAGCAACTTCCAGGGCGTAAAAGTGATGTCAAGGATGCTCAATGGATTGCGGAATGCGTCATGAAGGAACTAATTCGTGGAAGCTTTATTCCACCTCCTTTAATCCAACAACTCCGCTTATACGACAGACGAATATTCAAGTTGAATGCGGAATTAGGAAGAAAGTATTCCAAGATTGATGCCATATTGCAACGATGCAATATTCATTTGAGTAACTATGTATCCAATACAGATTGCAAGAGTTACAAATATGTTGTCAAGCGTATATCTGAAGGCGTAACTTCACCGCAAGAACTACTTATGCTCGTACGCAAACGCATTATAAACAAGCATGGAGAGGATACGATACTGACAGCACTTACAGGTGTCGTTTCCGACGCTGAAATAGACATGCTTGCACAATATGTTGCAGAATCAGCCTTATTGGAGGATAACAAGAACAAATGCATTGAAAAAATGCGGGAAATCTGCAATAGGGAGTTTGAGGAACAGATGAAAAACCTTCAGACAATCCCAGGTGTAAGTGAGCGTTCCGCCTTGACAGTCCTTGCCGAGATAGGTCCAGAAGTAAATGCGTTTCCGAGTGCTAAACATCTCGTCTCTTGGTGCGGTTTCAATCCAAGGAATGACGAGAGCAACAAGAAAATCAAATCGAATAAGATTACTCACGGGAGCAGGTTCATCAGAATAGCGAGTGTCCAATGCGCATGGGCAGCATCAAGAACGAAAGAATGTTACTTCTCTAAGTTTTACGCATTTCACACGCAAGTGAGGAAGAAATTCAAGTTGAAAGTAGTGGTTGCAGTGGCCAGGAAGGTGCTTGTGTGCATTTGGCACATTCTGAATTTCAATGTTTCATACAAGGACTTTGAACCCCAAAAGTCTGTTGCTAAAGATTGTACTCAGCTTGCTTAGTGCAAGCTGTAACAATAAGTTTCCATTGCAAGGCTATTAAGTTTCTGGTAGTTCGACTCCGTTTTCTGAAATTAGCCAAAGCCTTGGATACTTGTGGATGCCCACGTATAGCTTTGAGCTAGAAGAGAAAAATACCTTTACGTGTCGTCTCTTCAATTTTGGAGAGACTGGATGTTTGCGCTTTATAGAAAACTAATATTGGGATTTCGTATATTACTTAGGATACTCACAATCCTTTTTTAGAGAGAATTAAATTTTCTTTCCTTTTGGTCAGATAATTCGATGGCTCGATGAAGTATTACAACTCCCTCCACGAGGTCTATGACAGCAAGAAGCAACACATTTTTTGTACGTTGCCCGATGTTCCCCTCACCTTGACCGTATGGAGTGAGATAAATGCTTCTATGTAATGTTTCAGTTCATGCATAATTTTGCTTTTATGGATTAAATTTAGAAACCCAATTGTCTTAAAGTACGTTCAATATATCTGAATTCGAAAACATGATTGTACTTCTCGACTAATGGTTGATATTCTGTTTCTAGATATTCCTTGTCTGGCATACCAAAGAGATTGATAAGCGAAGTCATAGCTTCAACTACTTTTCGCTCGTTAAACTTTTGATTAATAGCAAACCTAAGGAAAAACATCGTATAAAGTAATCCATACTTTATCGCTTTATAGGCAGTTCTTTTGAATAAGCCATCAGATGTTTTATTTTGAAAAAACTTACTACAAAAATTGGAAAAGGCCACGAAACAATCTAAGCCTTCATTTTCCATGACCGAATCAAGACTATCATAAAGATTCTTTTTATAGTAACTTTCCTCATGACTATTTGAACAATTGAACTCATACTGGAATCTATTGAGGTAACAGATTTCTGCAGATGCAAACATAGCCAAAGAGAAGTAGCATAAATCATCCATAGAAACAGCCAGATGTTTCTCTTGACAAAAACGAGCCCTTTTATCAATAAGCGACCTAAAATTATTTAGCAGACTGCAAGCCTGTTCTTTGCAATAATAAATATCGGATTTATCCAAATGCACACTCTGCTCAGAAATGGCAACACGTTGATTACTACTTTCCGATGTGGCCTGTTCTCCCTCGTCCTTAATGGTATCCTCCATAGACTGAAGATTCTTTTTGATACTCTCCTCAATGCATTCTATTAGTCTCGAAGCACGTCCTCTTCCGACAACATGAACAGAAACTATTTCATCATTATCCAATGAAGAATTATATTTAATGTCTGGTAGTTTTTCATTTGTAGAACGAAAAGATAAAGAAGAATGTTTTTTGCAAGTAGAAAAGGATTCTCTTTCAGATGCAAATTGAAACATTAGGTCGGACAACATACCTACAATTTCCAATCCGTCGAAACCTTCTGACTCTATCTGATAGATGACACGATTTAACTTCCTTACCGCAGGCGAAGGATTGGTAGAGGCAAGTTCTTCTATTCTGTTAATAAAAATCTTATTGGATATACAATTTCCATCAATGTCATTAATATGACATATATATGACTGTTTTTTCAAATGTGTTTTTATTGAAATTATCATATCCTTGGCATCAAAAGCTTCGAATGAAACAGAATCCTCTCCGTTGTAAATATTTATGGTAGAGAAATCAGGTAGCAATCCTTCGTAGTAAATCCTTAGTTTCCCAGATTCATAACAAACACTATGTAACTTGATGGTTCTTATTGTAGGATATTCTTCACCAATATGAGACGATTGATGATTGAATGCCTTCATCGTAAGTTTATGCTTCCTTATGACTTTTAAGCCCAATTCTCCAAAGAAGTCGATCTTATCTGAAGCATACAATACACAGAATTCTTCATTTGCACCTCTGCGCCCCATTGTTCCAAGTCCTGACTTGGTTGCATTGGCACTACCTACTATACAATATTTTGTGGTCTCTGTCTCTAACAAGTATAGTTTCGCGTGTGCAAGACGAGCGAAATCTTTGAATTTATTCTGTATGGTTTTTCCTCGCTTCGTTTCATCAAAATCAAAGAATGTCACTCGCGAATTCTCTTCCATTTTATATGGGGGAAGGTTGCAATCCTTCTGAATAAGAACCTCCATTTTTGCGTTGCTGCAAAGTTCAAGAAGATTGCGCAATGTCGCTCCGTCTTGATCAAAGTACGAACTCACAACAGATATTTTCGTCACTTCATTCAGTGGGATAATATCTGCCAATTGAGACAAGATACTCTTGCCTTTTTCATGGTACAGAAGGGCTGCCTGAAGATTGTCTGCTACTTCGTGCTGCTTGTGTCGCTCCTGTAAATAGTTGTTGTTGAGAATATTGCAGTTGTTAGGGATTTCATTCAAGATTCTCCTGCGTTCAAAGTCGCCCAATTGATCTTTGAATGACAACAAATATTGCCAACACTCTTCTATCAACGGACGATGCAAGTCGTTATCAGCGTCAATCATAAAACCAGTGAAAACTTCATGATTCTTTCCATGACCCGTAACGGTGAGATTGCCAGATCCTATGAGCACTAAGACGGTATTATATCCTACAAAGAAGTTTATTTTAGGATGAAATGCTCCATTGACTTTCATAGAGGATACACTATATTCCTTACCAATATTTTTAAGCATTTTAGGGTCTGTAAAATCAATCACCTTGTCAACCTGCGAGCTATCTGCAAATATGTTTATGCTCGTAATCTGCTTCCGATGCAGAGTGTTCCGCAGACGGCAGTCAAAATGTATCAAATCAATGGCATATGTAGTCAGAACGGCAGAATGAAATGTACCGTTCTTGCTCCCTAATGGAATGTCTTGAAATAGTATATGTTCAGTCATTGCTATACTTAGATAAGAAATGGTTTGCTATTGACGTAAGTTTATTGTCTATGGTCAAATAACCTAAATCCACCAAGAAATTATGCAAGGTCTCAATACGTGGATTAGTTTCATTTGGATATCGCATTTCTACCAAGAAAGCACATCCATTCTCCAAAATAAATTTTCGAAGGTCCAAGTCACTATTACCCATCTTCGCAATAGCAACGCATGTATGCTCATTCATTACTTGTCGAATGACTTTCTCAAAATACTCCTTAACCGACAAGTGGATATATCTTTCGAGGTATTCCTTCAATCCTTCACTAAGTATTCCACGCTGCCTAATAAGATCATATTTTTGTTCAAATTTCAGTATCGCCTCTTTATTGTCTTGATATTCTTGATACAAGCATACAAACAACCTTAATGTCTCTGCTACAGCTTCAGCATAATCTTGGTGCTTTATGCATGTTTTGAGTTTTGATAATTGAACATCAATTTCACCATTGTAATCCAAAATCAAATCTGCTATTGAGATATTCACCTGCTCATCCTCCAATTGTTGAAACAATGTTTCCACTCCTGTTTCTAAAAGAACAGAAACAGGAGGATTTTGTAATTTATCAATGAGATCTAATACATAGCAGAATATAGACTCAATGCCATAATGAAGAGCTTCGCATAGATAATAAAAATACCATCCAAATGCCGCCTCCATTTCACTTTCACCTCTTTTGTATTCAAGATATCTGTGAGAAACAAAAGTTGTAGTCGTTTTCCCCTTCTCGTAATCTTTCAATATCAAATAAATCGTTTCTCGCCTCAGATTAGAACCTACTGCATATTGCTTTGTCAGTAAATTATTAAGGTATGCCCATTCTGAAGAGTCTGGAATAATAGAATTGATACCTAATGGCTTCAACTCTAATATTTCCGATTCAGACAGTTCTCCTTCTATTATACATTCCAGCATCAACTTGCATACATCTTCATCCACACTATCCACAACCGTCTTGGCTAGCTCTTTTCCTTTATTACGAAGATAAAACCTTCCAGATTCTATCTTTACCAAATTGTAATAAATGAGTGAACCTAAATAATACTGACCGAATGCACCACTTTTGAAAGACCAATATTTCTCTTTCTCTCCATAATCTGCCCCTTTTGCAATATCATAGATTTCCTCATCCAAGATGGTGTTACACTTGTTTCGCGCGAAGTCTGCTCCAACAACCGAACGAACGTCTTGACCTTTCATTATAAAAGCCAAGATGAGTTCTGCCCTTCTTATGAAATTATATTGATGAACCGTAGTAAAACCCTGTTGCTCAAGATAATCATACTCGCTAAGTAGCCAACAATACAAGCTATAATAACGGATGTGTCCTGTTAGATTCGTCATACCTGGAAGGAGACATCCATAAGTTGCTATTGAACTATTTTGAATGCCCATGGGGTCGCGACCAGACTTGAAGCCGTCATTTCCTGCCCAGAACAACTCTGTGATATTTGAATACTTATATTGTGCCATTGATTTGCTTGATTAGAGTTATAATGTATCGATATCGCTCCAGGATGTATTCCTCTCTTCTTGCTTGCTCAAGGAGTCGAATTCCTGCTTTAATTCAAAGAGCGAACCATTCGGAGGGGGGATAACAATCTGCATTCTCTGATTCACATAGAAGTTTTTTTAATCTTCTATGTAAGCGAGTTGGGGGGCCATCATCTTCTAAAATCGCTCAATTAGCTAAAATAGGGGGGACTTTAACATTTTACTATGACAGTTGTCATTCTTTGTTCACAAAGGAAGGCAATGCAGGACGTGCTACATTGCAAATCAATTATGGTTTTCCCGCAGGCGTATATTTAAGGATTACACGATCACCCAGAATTTTAGCAAAAGAACGTTCTATTTTACTTGCTTCCATGTATTTTCCCATCAATTCCTTAATACGTTCAGGTTGGTTGGCATTTTGGGGGTTGCGCATTTCTGCGAGTAAACTTTTTAAATAGTCACAGATAATGGAGTGTTTGTAGTCTTGAATGATGCGTGGCACAATTTCGTCTAGTTTGTCCTTATCTTCTACGTATTGCTTTCGTTGTGAACTGCTGAGCACAAAATCGTCTTGCCCTAATTCCACCGCCAAACGGCTTATAGCTTCATCAGGATGGGTCGAGAAGTAGGAGAGGGGAGACCAATCTTTCTCTACACAGTGGGCGAGGGATTCTTGAAGAATCTTTTTGTAGAGGTCGTTTTGAAATGAGAGACTATCTACTTCAAGTTCTTGTGCGATGTATTGGGCCACTGTGACATATTGTTCAGCATTTGAATCATTGACCAAATTGTCTGCGTCTTCTCGCTTCTTGGATATAGACGCATTTGTACTTATAGGAAGATTACCATAACGAATGAGTAAGGACACCAGCATTTTTTCTTCAGCACTTTCGATATTTTGCTGTATGCGGACAGATAAGGAATTGGCTTCCTGTTTGTCTATTTCATGCCTTGCTGATTCGTTAGAGTTTGATTTTCCTTGTTTCTCGCGATGTTGCTTATTGATTTCATTGACAATCAATTCCTCACTCACCGATAGAGAGGCTGCACATTCATGGATGTACATTTGTCGCAGCACTTCGCTTGGAATCACCGAGATGCTACGTACCACATTGGTGATTAATTCTGCACGCTTAATGGGATCATTAGCTGCATCTTTTAACAAAAGCTGTGTTTTAAACTTGATAAAATCAACTTGATGGCGTTCTATATATTCTTGAAAATCACTAGCTTTATGTTTTCTAGCAAAACTATCGGGATCATCACCATCAGGCAGAAGCAACACTTTGATATTCATGCCTTCAGCCAATAACATATCAATTCCTCGAAGGCTTGCTTTAATGCCCGCAGCATCACCGTCATAGAGAACTGTAATGTTTTCTGTGAATCGATGTAACAAGCGTACTTGTCCTTCGGTAAGAGATGTTCCTGAAGATGCTACAACATTTTCCACACCACTTTGATGCATGGAAATAACGTCTGTATATCCCTCTACAAGAAAACATCTGTCGTGGCGCACGATAGAAGTTTTAGCCTGAAACAACCCATAGAGTTCATGACTTTTGCTATAAATCTCACTTTCGGGTGAGTTTACGTACTTGCCCACGTTTTTTACCTTTTCTGTATTAAGTACGCGCCCACCAAAGGCGACTACTTTTCCCGATACAGTATGGACTGGGAAAATCACACGTCCATGGTAACGATCAAGCAGTCTGCCATCGTCGGTCTTATAGCATAAACCTGTCTTTAGTAGAAAATCCTTGTTAAATCCATGAGCAATAGCAGCCTTAGCCAATGCATCGCGTTGTTCGAGAGAATAGCCGAGAGAAAATTTTCTTATAATATCGTCGCGAAATCCTCGTGAACGAAAATAGGCCATACCCACGGCCACACCATCCACGTGATTATGTAAGGTATCTTGAAAATATTGATTTGCCCATTCATTGAGCACAAACATACTTTCACGCTCACTTTGCTGTGCACGCTCTTCGTCTGTGAGTTCTTTTTCTTTTACCTCGATGCCATATTTCCTTGCCAACCATTTAATTGCTTCGGGGTAAGTCATATGTTCGAGTTCCATGAGGAAATGTACTGCATTTCCGCCTTTACCGCATGAGAAGCATTTACAAAGTTGGCGAGAAGGTGATACGCTGAAAGATGGGGTACGCTCATTATGAAACGGGCATAGTCCTTTGTAGTTGGCTCCATTCTTACGTAGAGTCACAAAATCCTTTACCACATCAACGATATCTGTGGCATCCATTACACGTTGTATGGTGGCTTTATCTATCATGGAGGAGAAATTTATAGAATTCGATTAATGTAGTATTTCCATTATTGGAAATATCATAGCTTTCGTAGAGTAGACCTGTTGCTCAGCATTTGTATAACACATGAGTTGAGCATCTATATTCACTATTAAACATAACACTGATTCAAAAAATTATTAGTGTAATGATATTATCCGCATCAGTTCTCTCTAATTATGTTTCATATCTCATGCTCTAACTTCTATCAATTCCTTATATAGCTCTTCATATTTTCTTGCCACTTTAAGGTAGTCATGATGACGGTGTATATAAGCAAGTCCTTCTTCTCGAAGTTGCGGAATTAATCTATCACGATTTACAACCAATTCTGTGATAGCGTGATATACGCTTTGCTCATTAGGTTGTACGTTGATGATGGGTCGAAGTTGATTTTCATTGAGTATGAAATAATTTTCTGGTTCTGCACCACCTACAACCACTGTTCCACGAGCCATCGCCTCAAGAGCATTCATAGCAGGTGTGTAGGAATAGAGTTGGTCGAGAATTACGTGAGCAGTGTCAAGCATATGTTTGTACGTCTCGAAAGGAACATTTTCGGCTTTTAGAAGCACACATTCTTGAGGATGTTCTTGTGCAACACGTTGCGCGGCTCTAAGAAGAATATCTGTACCTTTGTAAGTCGAGCGTTGACTTTGGATTCCAACGAATATCTTGAGCGCTTCTCCTGGAATAAATTGGCTTTCATTATGCCTGGGGGCAGCTGTTGCTAACTTTGGGCTATCATAATGTGTTTCAATTGATTGCATTTGAATGGGAAATGGAATAAAAACCAATTTTGCGGAACCATGATAGTATTTCCGATAGCATGCATCGTATTCGTAGAGACCTGTCACTATGGCATGACTTTCTTTGGCAATAATTTGATTGAGTTCACCATTAAATCCATAAAGCCATTCTTGCTTAAATTGATCGTTGTCTCGATTAATTCGTTCCACAGGGCCGATATTGAAATCGCTATAACGAAAAGTCTGCTTGTCAAGACATCCAGTTACATAATAATAATCCATGCCAAAAGCTCCCATAACGATGCACTGATTGTGCTTTTTTAGGAATCTAAAATATGGCAAGATGCGTTGAGCCTTAAAATTAAGAAATAAGGGATTGATTATCTGTACAACATCGTAACCACGAAACTTTTGAAAAGCACTTTTTACCTTGAGCCAATATTTCAGGCTATCTAGGCGGCTAAGCGATGAGCGACTAAGGTCGATATCGCGCGGATAATCCTTCCATCCATCGCCATCTGATGCCACAGTGACATGGTGACCAAGTTCTCGGAGTCCTTTGGCTAATGTGGTGTGAACATTGCTATATTCGCCTAGTAGTAATATTTTCATCTTTCAAAGTATGGGGTTTTTACGTTTAATAAGACTGGACTTGTTTTCTTCAAGTTTTGACAATTTAGGTTTAAAATTGTCTCCGTTACTCATGTTAGTAATCATGCGCATACAAGATAAGGAAGCGATTCGTTTTGAAGAAAAATAGGGAACCGAAGCATGCTTTGAAACTTGTATGAGATGATACTTAGCGCTTTTCTTTTAAATAGTTAGCAAAGATGGTGGCTGCCGTTTTAACCATCATCGGACAAGGCCTTTTTTTATAGTATTCGGTTGTTCTAGCTTCTGCTTTAGATGATGTTGGGGCATTAGGCTTAAGTCCGAGGAGTTCGGCACATATAAGACTTCCATTTTGAGCTTTAAATTGTGCGGCTAGTTGTTGCACTTGCGCATAATTGTGGCTCTTTCCTGCCCTATCTGAACCATCTATAGCTCCACAATCGAGTCCTGTAAGAAGGAACATACCACAAGCTGCGCCACATGTTTGTCGCATTCTTCCAATACCTCCTCCAAAAGAGGCCGACATGCGAAGTGATTGTTCGAATGTAAATCCGTAGAGATCGGCAAAGGCAGCGACAACGCTTTGTGAGCAATTGTATCCTTCATTAAATAGCTCTACAGCACGATTAATACGAACTTCAAGTTCGCTTTCTGAGGGAGATGTATTTGAATTTTGATTCATTTGTTCGATTTAATTTTCTATTTTTGCATAGAAATCTTTAATGAGAATATTATGCTAGAAGGATTCTATTGTAGATTCATTAGGAAGCGCGCATTCTTAATAGCCTTAACACTCGTAGGACTTACGACTGCTTGCCAAGAGAGTTTTGATCAAAGTCTAGAGCGAGAAGCACGTGAATATACGAATCGACATTGTCCGCAAGAAGTAGAAACAGGTACTATTCTTGATAGTCTTGTCTACAATCCCCAAAAACGCGAACTTACCTATTTTTATAGTATATCCGCTACCAATGAGTGTATTTTTAGGGAAAAGACTCCCCTACTCCACGAATTGCTCAAGCAGCGTACAATCAATGACGTTACTTTTAAAGACGTGAAAGATCATGGTGTGGCCTTTCGCTATCTCTACCAATCAGAAGAGAATGGGAATGTGGTGTATCAGACTTTGATAAAAGCGCATGAGTATGGATGGAGAAATTAAAGGTGGGTCTATTTATTCTGAAATATAATGCGTCTTATTCAGATGCGTGATTTGTGTACACTTTCTGTCCTAAAGTCCATCTCTTTATCAAAATTAGAAGCGCCCTAAACATATAATCTACACTTAGTATTTATGCAAGGTTAATCGATGCTTTGAAGAGCTTGAGCAAGTTGGTCAGGACAAGAGGTCTGCTTGTTTCCACATCGAATGCCTTTGAGTCTCTTTATCACTTCATTCTTGGGCATGCCCTTAATCAAAGCCGCAATGCCTTGTAGATTTCCGTGACATCCGCCTTCAAACGAGGCTGACTCTATGAGACCATCATCAGTCAGACTCACGTGCATACAACGCGAGCAGACTCCTTGTGGGATAAAATCGAATTGCTTCATTTCATGTTCTTTTTATATTCCGTTTAAGCGAGAATAAGAAGAATGATTGAAAAAGAGGGGAAATTTAGGCAAGAATCGTTGGATCCTTAGCGAATTTTCCCCTCTTACGTATGATTTATTTCTGAAAAACTATTTCCTTTTTCTTAAAAGAACTCTGTGATATCTCTCAGAGACACCTCCCCACTTTATCTCGGGAAGAAAGGATTTTCGTTTTTACAGAGAAGATTGCAAACGAAATGCATACATGATTATTCCTCTGCGGGCTTCATATTCGTATAGACAGTCTGTACGTCATCGAAATCTTCGAGTCGTTCTACCATCTTATCAATGCTTTCGCGCTCTTCGGGAGTGACATCTTTGAGGTCGTTGGGGATATAGGTAAATTCAGCGGCAAGCACCTCAAAACCATTTTCTTCCAAGTGTTTCTGAATCTGAGCGAAGCATTTCGGGTCGCCATAGATTGTTACACTGCCTTCTTCTTCGTCTTCATCGAATTCATCTTCCACTCCATAATCAATGAGGTCGAGAATGAGTTCGTCCATGTCTACTCCATCTTTCTTTTTGATGGTAAACACGGCCTTATGGTCGAAGAGATAAGCTAACGAACCCATTGTGCCAAGATTACCATTGAATTTATTGAACACGGAGCGTACATCGCCTACAGTACGAGTAGCATTGTCTGTAAGTGTGTCAACAAAAATAGCAACTCCGTGAGGGCCGTAGCCCTCATAAGTCATGGTCTTGTAGTCACTTTGGTCTTTACCACATGCATTTTTAATGGCACGTTCGATGTTGTCCTTAGGCATGTTTTCGCGCTTACAAGTGGCGATGATGGCACGAAGTGTGGGGTTATTCTCTGGTTCCGGTCCACCGGCTTTCACAGCTACAGCGATTTGTTTACCGAGTTTTGTAAATGTGCGGGCCATATGACCCCAGCGCTTCATTTTCGTGGCTTTTCTATATTCAAAAGCTCTTCCCATGGGATTTGTGTATATTTAGAATTTTGTTTGTTATGTTGCTTATGAGCAAAAAAGAGTATCGAAAGAAACTTATCTGAGCGTTGCGTCAAGTTGTTTTTGCAGATTTTGGATAATCTTGTTCATGATAGCATCAGTCTGCTTATCGTTCATCGTTTTACTCTCATCTTGCAAAGTGAAATTGACCGCATAGCTCTTTTTCCCTTCGGGCAAGCTCTTTCCCTCGTACACATCAAAGAGTTCTACACTCTTGAGTAACTTCTTCTCTGAAGCGCGAGCTATTTGCTCGATTTGCGCGAACTGTATTTTTTTATCAACGAGAAGAGCTAGGTCACGCTTCACGGCAGGGAATTTGGAAATTTCCTTAAATGAAACGTCTTCCTTCTTGACAAGTTTCATGAGCATAGTCCAATTTATTTCTGCATAATAGACCTCTTGCTCTATATCAAATTTTGCAAGGATAGTTCTAGAAACAAGACCTATCTCAACAAGCACCTTACCTGCACGATCGGTGATAGCGAGACTCTTTGAGAAGATATCGTTTTCACCGCTAGCAATTTTCAATCCGCCGAGTTGACAACCCAATCGACGAAGGATATTGCTGACGTAGGCTTTTAGTTCATAAATACTTGATTGCTCGTCAGGATGTGCCCACGATCCTTCAACGCGTTTTCCTGTGAGCCACAATCCGAGGAAATGTGCTTGACTATACGCTGCGAGAGTGTGATCAGCTGTATGCTTCTTAGAGTTATAATAGTAGCAATTTCCAACTTCAAAGAATCGGATGTTCTGACACTTTCGATTGACGTTGTGTGCGATACTTTCCAATCCACCGAAAAGGAGCGTCTGACGCATTACATTGAGGTCTGAACTGAGGGGATTGATCAATCGCACTAGATTTTCGGCAGCATAGGTCTCAAGGTCGTTGTAGTATGCTTCCTTTGTTAGTGAATTGTTGAGAATCTCATGGAATCCCTCTCCTACTAGCTGTTCTGCCACAACATTCTCAAGCTTGTTAGCACGATCTACATCTCCCTTTATAGTAAGGCTTGATTTTACCGCACTAGGGATTTCTACGTTGTTGTAGCCATAGATACGAAGAATATCTTCCACGACATCACAAGGACGCTGCACGTCAACGCGATAGGCAGGAACTTGGAGTGTAAGTCCTTCAGAAGTCTCATGAGTGATTTGCATTTCGAGTGAAGTAACAATTTCCTTTATTACTTCAGTAGGAATGGTTTTGCCTATCAGATCGTGTGCATACTGATAGTCGAGTTCTACGGTAAATTGTTTTTGCAGTCCAGGAGCTTCTACATCTTTTATATCCATAGCGATGACACCGCCAGCGAGTTCTTTCACAAGAAGTGCTGCCACCTTCAGTGCGTAGATTTGTCCATCAGGGTCAATACCACGTTCAAAACGGAAGGAGGCATCTGTACTCAAGCCGTGTCGACGTGCACTTTTACGAATCCACGTTGGATGGAAATAGGCACTTTCTAAGAGCACATCCTTGGTTGTATCGTAAGTACCAGATCCACGTCCACCCATTACTCCCGCAATACACATGGGCTCACGAGCATTACAGATAGCAAGGTCACGATCAGTAAGCGTATGATCTACCCCATCAAGTGTTTGGAAATGAGTGCCATCGGGCATTGTTTTCACTACGATTCGCTGACCTTCTATCATGTCGGCATCGAAGCAGTGAAGAGGCTGTCCGTAGGCCATCATAACGTAGTTTGTAATATCTACGATGTTATTGATAGGACGCAGTCCTATGGCTTGCAACTTTTCTTTAAGCCATTCAGGACTCTCCTTTACTTGACAATCTTTAATAGTTACAGCGCAATAGCGAGGGCATGCTTCGGTATTTTGCACATCGATATCAATATTCAAATCATTGGAATCGACATGAAATGCTGACACATCCATCTTGTGAAGACTCGTGGTCTTTCCATTGCGAATAAGCCATGCATAAAGATCGCGAGCCACGCCATAGTGCGAGCAAGCATCAGCACGATTAGGAGTGATATCCACCTCGATAATGTAATCACTCTCTAATCCGTAATATTCGGCGGCTTTCATACCTATGGGAGTATCTTCAGGAAGTACGATGATTCCATCGTGATTATGCCCTACTCCGATTTCATCTTCAGCACAAATCATGCCTAGACTTTCCACACCGCGGAGCTTGGATCTCTTTATGGTGAAGCATTGATCTCCGTCATAGAGTTTTGTGCCTATTGTGGCGACAATAACTTTTTGTCCAGCTGCTACGTTGGGAGCTCCACAAACGATTTGCTGAGGGGCTTCTCCACCGAGATCTACTTGACAAATGTGCATGTGATCGCTGTTGGGGTGTGGTTCGCAGGAAATAACGTGTCCTACTACGAGCCCTTCAAGTCCGCCTTTGATGGCTTGTACTTCTTCTACTCCGTCTACTTCAAGACCTTCACTTGTGAGGGCATCAGCCACTTCTTGTGCGGTCATATCGAAGTCAACGTATTCTTTGAGCCACTTATAAGAAATATTCATATCGATTTAGAATAACTGCATTTTAATGTGTGGCAAAATTACTTCATTTTTTGTAAACAACAAAGGAGATAAGGGAAAAGAAACTTAGCGTATGGAGGTTTTAGCTCATAATGATAGTTATTCGAGTTTTCGGATTTAGTCAAGACGGGGTGAATTATCGTGCAAGTCGAATGCAATCAAGCTTGCTTGAAT
>ULWA01012846.1_pt1 | contig 26176 bp, 22 predicted proteins | sample 1959991 | NCBI WGS metagenome assembly ULWA01 (sample SAMEA4835802, study PRJEB28245) | human gut metagenome | biome: gut microbiome; material: fecal sample | place: Denmark | collected 2008
TTCAGGGCGTGCTGCTTCTGGGGCTTTTGGGCCTTCAGCCCGTAAACCACTTGCGAAACTTGAATAAATGATAGAAATGAAACCTCCAATCAATAGGTTTGATTGGAGGTTTTTTAATTGCTTACTAAAGAGGTGGTTACTGGCATCTTTTTTGTGATGTAACAAAAATGTTATCTTATGTATCATTTAATTTTTATTAAATATTGCTTTAGACCTAATTCAATTTTATATTGTACTTTTGCACCCAGAAATTTTGAAATGAATATGATAATTAGAAAAGAAGTTTGATAAAAATGAAGCATTCATGAAAAGATGTATAGAACTATTCTTATACTGTTGGCTCCTTATCATTTCGCTTACTTCTTGCATTTATGATGACTATTCCAGTTGTCCGCCAAAGGATGGCCGTAGATTGGTGCGGATTAATGTAGATTGGCGTTTGTTTGATAAAGAGGTGCCTACTGGTATGACGGTCATGGTGTTTCCCTGGTCAGGTGGTGCTCCGCAAACTGCCTTGACTAATGACATAACCCATGCCGACTTTTTCTTGGAACCTGGAAAATATCATGTACTGGTATTCAACCAGAGTACGACCGAGTTTGGTACACTCGAATTTCAGGGAATGGACTCTTACGAGACAGCGCGAGCTGTGGTACTGCATACAACATCGCGCTGGTACTCGCGTGGAGATGATGAACAGATAGGGGTTGAGCCCGAGTGGCTTGCCTCTGATAAACTCGATGAATTCGATGTTTCTGGAGACTATTCTGAAGCTACTTTAACACCAAGGAATGTGCTTTCGCATATCCAGGTCAACGTGAAAGTTCCAGGTATAGGAAACCTGTATTCTGCGAGAGGATCCTTAACTGGTATTTCAGAAGGATTTCTGCTGGGACAGGGGAAGCCGCTTCAGAGTAGTAAGGTGACTTATCTTCTGGAGTCCTGGACGAAAACGATAGATAAAAATGACGCAACACTAGGAACGTTGAAGACATCGTTTAAATGTTTTGGCCTACCAGAAACTGCCCATCTTGATGCCGAAAACAATAAGCTGTCTTTTTCAGCTTTGTTGATAGACAAAAAGACGCAGGTAGATTATCAGTTTGCGGTAGGAGATAAGTTTAAGGAAGATGAAAATTCATCGGAGTTAGGTTATTTTTCTTCTCTCCATGTTGATGTTGAGTTGCCGAAACCTTTACCTGAGGTGAATCCTTCGGAAGGAAGTTCTGGCGGTTTTGACGTCACGATTAAGGATTGGGGTAAACCTGAGGATATTGATATGGAACTGTAGAAAAAGTGATAAGAATCAGATAAAAATAGTAAAAGAGTAATAATAGATTAGTTTAATTTAAAAATCAAACCGATATGGATAAGAAATTTTTTATGGGTATTGCTGCAATGGCAGCGTTAACATTGGTAAGTTGTTCAAGCGATGACTTGAATAGTCTTTCTGACAATTCTTCTAAGAATGAGGCTATCAGCTTTGATGGCTATTTGGGAAGAAGTGCAGTTGCTGTAAATGGTACACGTGGGGGGGTGGAGACGAAGGAGACGCTTAAGACTAAAGGTTTTGGTGTGTTTGGTAAATATGACGCTGGTGATGGTAAGACTTCTGATTTCTTCGTCAATCAGAAGGTAACTTATTCAAATTCAAAGTGGACATATACTCCTCTTAAGTATTGGCCAACACAAGGTAAAATTGATTTCTTGGCGTATGCTCCTCATAACGAAGGTCAGAAGTTAAACGCAAATGCAACTACTTTTGATTTTACTGTAGCACCTGAGGCTGCTAACCAGATAGATTTGTTGTGGGCTAATGCTACGGGTCAGATAAAAACAAATTTCGAAGGTACAACAAAAGAGAAAGTGAAATTTCTATTTAAGCATGCTTTGTCTAGACTTGGTTATACTGTAAAGTTATCTGGAAATTATTCTTCTGATAATGCAACTTTTACATTGAAAAAGATAACATTGGCAGGATCTCCTGATGAAACAACGAAGGCTTTCTATACAAAGGGTACCATAGATTTGGCTAAGACAGATACTAAAGAAAATTTGTCTAAGACAAATACTGCAACAGGTCTTTGGACTGCAACACCTTCTGCTGATAATAAGCAAAATTTTACATGGTTCAAAGGATCTTATATTGTAAAGAGTTCAGATTCAAAACATCCTACTACTTCAGAGGATAAAGATTATTCTGATAAAGATTATTTGTTTGTAATTCCACAGGATTTCTCTTTAACAACAGAAAGTGCTGATAAACTTTATGTTATCGTAGTGTACGATGTAACCTATACTACTACACATACAACAATAACAAATAAGGTTTATAAGAAACTTCCAATAAAATTCGAGCAGGGTAAGGCATATATGCTTAACTTGACCATTGGTCTTCCAATCGAATTCGATATTGATGTTGATACTGTTAGTGGTGTTGAAAATTGGGAAGAAGTAAATGATGTTCCTGGCAATATTGATTCTTGGGATGATATCAAATAAAAATAATGAATTTAAATTATCATAAGATGAAGTTTCTTCGTTTAGCCTTTTATGTTTTGATAGCACAGCTGGTATTATCTGGCTGTGCCGGCGAAGGTGTGGAAGAAACTTCATCTTCTTCATCTTCTGAAATCAACTTTGATGCTTATGTGGGGCGGAATGCTTCAACCCGTTCTGATGTAACCGATATGAATTTTCTCCGAAGTGGGGAATGGAACGCTGGATTTGGTGTCTTTGCAAGATACGGCAATACTCATCTGATGGATACTGAACACGTAACCTGGAGAGAAGATCATTGGGGATATGACCATATCCGATTTTGGCCAAGTAGTGGAAAAGTGGATTTCTATGCCTTTGCGCGTTATGTTTCATTCGTAGAAATGGGCGGCCTACCTGATAATCTGGCCTACAAAGCTGATAGTAATAGTCCAGATACTTATATACTGTTTCCTTCTAACAAAAATCCTATAGATTTGATATGGGCCCAAAAAACAGGTCAAGAAGCACCAAAATCTCCTGGTAGTAAAGTGAAATTTCAATTTCATCATGCTTTGGCTCGTTTGAGCTTTGATATCACAGCTCCGAAATTAGAAAATGGTACAGTTATAAAAGTTCAAAGGGTGAGACTATATGGCGCCTCATACTATGAAGGCGTCTTTGTTATGCAGGGCTATCTGAATCTTAATACGGGAGCTTGGATTCTCGACGATAATGGTGTTAAATGGCATTATACTTGGACACCAGAAGGCAAAAAAACTGACATACCAGATAACGATAACGATAAAAAAGATAGTATCGTATATCAGTTAAGTGCACCTCCTAAGTTACCCAATCTAGAAAATAAAGTAACAAATGATAAGGATTCTTATATCTTTATAATCCCTCAGACGAAGAACGAACCGTTTTATCTAGCGATAACTTATACGGTACAGCAGGGAAAATTTGAGGAAACGGTGACGGTAAAGAAAAATCTGCTAGATGTTCTTTGTAAGCCAGGAGATCCTAATCGGTCTTTTACGTTTGAAGAAGGAAAAGCGTATGTCTTTCATTTGAAACTTTCACTTGATCCTGTCGATTTCAGCGTAACGGTTGATGGCAAGAAGAGGGATGAGGTGACAGGTGAAATAACGATTTAATAAGGATAATCTGGAATATGAAGCGGAATATTTATAGTAAGTTATGGATGATTCTCTTTGTCTTGATGGGTGCAGCCTGTACCAATCAAGTGGAGGATGCTATTCCTGTATCTGGTCAGCCTATTGGGTTTTTTGTGCAATCAGATTGGAAGGAAATTCACAATTCTCGCTCGAATGATAAAACGCAATTTGGCCAAAATGACGAGATTCAGATTTTCGGTTTTCATAAAGCTTCTAAAGATGCGGTTGAGAATGTTCAGTTTATGTATCAGGAAGGCGATCCGACGACAGGTCAGAAAGTAACCTATGATAATGGAAACTGGAATTATTCACCCAAGCGTTTCTGGCCTAAAAAGGGAGTGCTAGATTTTTATGCCAGTTATCCATGCGATTCATACAACTCTTCTATTCACTATGACGTAGGAAATAAGAGGATGACTTATGAAAATAATTTGAAACAAGATCTGTTGTATGGCTTAGCTACCGATCGTGATTGTGCACGTAAAGAGACCGTATCGATCTGGATGGTGCATGCCTTGGCTAAGGTGAAAATTAATTTAGACAAGTCGTCTTTGGGTAATATCGGACAAGTTATAGTTTCGGGTTACAAAACTGGCCATTTCTCTCCAATGAACAATAACTATGGAGTCCCTGTTTGGGAAATTGATGATGTTAACACGCATATTGATGCTACCTTTCATAAATTTCCAGGCGAAGGATACGAAGTAGACGAAGAACTGCGTGATAATAATTCTGTTACTGTATTTATCTTGCCGGAAACGATTACGGGACTCCAGATGTGGGATTATGGTGGTCATCTGATTGATGCTTCTGAAAAAATAAAGGATCTTGAGTTTGAAGCAGGAAAGGTATATAATCTCACGATATCAAAATCAAATGGAGTACGGAAGAAGAATACAAATAGCCGTTCTATAGCAATATCTGTTCGTTGTGTTTCGGAATAGCGAAAAAATATCGACCTGTACGGTTGAAATTACCCAATACGCCCTGAAAGGGCAGAAGCTCCTAGCCCAGGGCATCGCCCTGGGTTATTACAGACGCAAACTTGTCGCCCTGTAAGGGCAAAAGCTTTAAAATACCTGGCAGTATATAAAGCTTTTGCCCTTTCAGGGCGTCTTGCTGATTGCCATTATACCCCCGGCTCGCCCAGGTATTCGAAGATGGTGGATACCTGGCGGGGAGGGAAATACTGGCTATGCTCCTGGTAGCCTAAGCGTTGCAGCTCGTTCCAGAGGGGCTCGCAACGCTTAATCCATCCCATGATATGACGGCGCGCTGTCGCCCAAAGAAACCTATCATCGCTGTGGTCATATAGCCACCCATGTTCATCTTCTTGTTCGAACGCCTGCAGTTGGCTATGTAATAATCCTTTCGCAGGAAGAAGTCCTCCAGGTCGCCAATCATATCTAACCTGAGATAGCTGCTCAGCTGGTCTGCCTTCTTCTCGCTCACATCATAATTGCATTGCAGCCGGAGTTTCAGTTTGCTCCGCTGTCCTCTCAGTTCGCTGCTCACTTCTGCACCCTCCGCAGTTTCGCCAGAAGTGCGACGGTCGTGCAGGGTAAAGGTGATGTGCTCGGGCAGGTGATGCTTCTCTTTTTTACCCTCCTCCAGAAAGAAAGGCTTATTTGCCCTGGTAGTCATTGAGTACTCAAATGAGGTAAACAAACGATGCACTTCCGTTTACTAACTGATGTGGCTGCGTCGGGTTACAGATATGGCTGCGTCGGGTTAAGGATTCGACTGCGTTGGGTTAAGGATTCGACTGTATCGGGTTACGCAGACGGCTGCATCGGGTTAAGGATTCGACTGCATCGGGTTACGCAGACGGCTGAACTGGGTTACGCAGACGGCTGTACTCGCTGATAGAGCCACTTGAGTAGTCTGATTGAGCCACTTGAGTAAGCTGATTGAGCCACTTGAGTAAGCTGATTGAGCCACTTGAATAAACTGCTGCATACGCTTGCGTGCATAAGTATACATTCAAGTTTCGCAAGTAAGCTCCTAGCCCAGGGTGTGTGGGTAATTTCAACCGTACAGGTCGAAAAGTTTTAGAAAAAGTTATCAGATAGTATTGGGATAGCAAAATCTTTACTTTTTTACTTTTTTACCTTTAAAAATCCTAGAAAATTCTTGGCTGTTTTAAATAAAAGTTGTAGTTTTGCATTTGGAATGATATAAATGTGTATGATATGACAACATTAGCTATTTATAAATTGTGGAGTTTCTTGCAGTCCCTTTCTTTGACAGCAAGTAATGAGCGTTGGTTGGCCGAACGTCTGTTGGAGTCAGCTAATGCTAAGTCTGTTACAACTGTAAAGAAGCAAGAGAATGCGTGGGCTAACTATCAGCTTTCGCCCGAAATACTTAAGATGACGCTTAAGAATCGTAAGCAAGTTTCAGATGCGATAGATGATTCATTGTATGAATCTTTAGAAGAAAAATACAAATGAAAGTATTCTTAGATACCAATATAGTCATAGATTTCTATGATCAGCGAGGTGAATTTTATTATCCCGCTGCCGTTATTTTTGACCTAGCCCATAAGGGAAAAATTCAACTTTATGTTTCTGCTATAACATTTGTCAATGCATTTTTTATCTTGCGCAAATCTTATTCTCGGGAAGAGTTGTATCAATCTATGTTAGGTCTTGCGTCTCTTTGTGAAATAACGGATGTGGATAAGGAGATTATAAAGAAGTGTCTATCATTTGAGCGTAAAGATTTTGAGGATAGCGTGCAATATGAGTCTGCTTTGCTCCATCAAGTAGATGTGATAGTAACAAGAAATGTAAAGGACTTTAGGGATTTTGCAGAAAATGTGCAGACTCCTGCTGATTTTTTAGAATCGATATTAGTTTAAAATAAAAAATTGAGCCCCTTTTTAAAGTGGGCTCAACACTCAACATTTACCTCTCAACATTCACCATTCTCTAACTTTTTCAGAAACTTTTCCTAGAAAACTCTTGCGGGTTTGAAAATAAAACCGTAACTTTGCGCTATAGAATTTTAAAACAGATGGTTATGAAGTACTTAGATCCTAAGGCAGACCTTACGTTCAAGAAGATATTCGGCAATCATCCTAAAAGACTGATCAGCCTTCTGAACGCCCTCCTGCCACTCAGCGAAGAAGAGCAGATACACGAGATAAAGTATCTGCCTACAGAACTTGTGCCTCAGCTCGAAGGGGGCAAGAACACCATAGTGGATGTACTCTGCACAGATGTCAGAGGCAGGAAGTTCTGCGTGGAAATGCAGATGGAATGGTCTGACGCATTCCAGCAGCGAGTACTGTTCAATGCATCCAAGCTCTATGTGAGTCAGGCTAAAAAGGGAGGAAAATACAGCGAACTCCAACCAGTGTATTCTCTCAACCTGATAAATGATATCTTTGCGCATGATACTCCTGATTTCATCCACAACTACCGCATCGTGCATGATAAGGATAGCAATAAGGTCATCGAGGGCTTGCATTTCACCTTCATTGAACTCCCTAAGTTCACTCCACATTCCATTGCCGATAAGCGCATGATGGTCTTGTGGCTCCGTTTCCTGACAGAAATAAATTCCAATACGAAGGATATTCCTGCCGACCTGCTCAATGACCCAGAGATTGGAAAAGCCGTAGAAGATCTTGAAGTTTCCGGTTTTACTGATGCCGAACTCAGAGCCTATGATAAATTCTGGGATTCGGTAAGTGTTGAAAGAACCCTTCTGGATGACAGATACCAGAAAGGAATGGAAGAAGGTATGGAGAAAGGCATGGAGAAAGGTAGAGCTGAAGGCATAGAAGAAGGCATGAACCAGCGAAGCCTTGAAATTGCCAGGAAGATGCTGGCAAAGGGTATGGATGAAGCGTCTATCATGGATATGACGGGGCTGACGGCAGAGGAGATAAAGCTGCTGAAAGTGGAGATGTAGATTACGAATATCTCTTTCAGATGCTGGCTCCATCCAAGAGTTTCCGGTATTTAGCTACAGCATCCGAAATCTCGCTTATTTTGATAAATTCATCGGCTGAATGGGAGCGGGAGGATTCGCCCGGACCCAGTTTGAACGAAGGGAAGTGCATCAGAGCCTGGTCGCTGAGGGTAGGACTGCCGAATGGCTTCATGCCCATGGCTACACATTTCCTGATAAGAGGATGCGCCGGGTCGATGCGGGATGACTTCAGACGGAAACTGTGCGCCTTCACCTCGCTCTTCAGGTGCTGGCAGATAAACTTGTAAACCTCCTCGTTGTCATAGAACTCGTTGGTGCGGATATCCACAAGCATCGTACACTTATCCGGAATCACATTGTGCTGGGTTCCGGCATTCACTACGGTAAGCGTCATCTTGGTAGGTCCCAGGAACTCGCTTACCTTCTCAAACTTATAGTCACGAATCCATCGCATATCATCCAATGCCTCGTAGATAGCGTTTACTCCCTCATTGCGGGCAGCATGACCGCTCTTTCCGTGAGCAATCACATCCAGCACCATCAGTCCCTTTTCGGCAACAGCCGGGTTCATGCCGGTAGGTTCACCTACGATGGCAAGGTCGATATGCGGAAGCAAAGGCAGGGCACGGGTAATGCCATCCTTTCCCGAAACCTCTTCTTCGGCAGATGCCAGATAGATAAGATTATACTGCTGAGGCTTTGCGGTCAGCATTCTGAATATCTGGAGGAGCGAACAGAGTCCGCCGCCGCAATCGTTGCTGCCCAAGCCATAAAGTACACCCTCTTCTATATCCGGTGAAAACGGGTTGCGTGTCCATGAAGCCACAGGCTTCACGGTATCGATGTGAGCGTTGAGCAGCAGGGTAGGTCGGCTCTCATCGTAATGAGAGTCGATAATCCAGATGTTGTTCGCCTCACGATGAGGTTCGAAACCATATTTGCGGATGGTCTGCTCCATGATGTCGGCAGCATCCTTCTCGTTTCTGCTTACAGATGGGGTGGCGATAAGCTTTTTCAGCAAATCCACGGCATCGCTTACATATTCTTCTTGTGTCATCATAATCTCCCTATTCTTTGATTTTTTTGCAAAGATACGAAAAAAAGAGCAGATAAAGTGGAAAAAATATCTTTTTATTTTGTGTTCTTGACAAATTCTATTATCTTTGCATCAGAATATAAATATAAGCTTATGCAGATTAATAGTCATCTTTCGGTACTGGTACATGATCTCGCCAAGAAATGGGGAGAGAAAACTGCTTTAACTTTCAGAAAGTTTGGCAGCGACCAGTGGCAATCGGTTTCATTCAACCTCTTTTCCTTAAGAGTGAAACAAGTGAGCAATGCCCTCCTGAATCTTGGGGCTAAACCTCTTGACAAAATCGCTGTCTTCTCGCAGAACTGTGTGCATTATCTGTACACCGACTTCGGTGCGTATGGTATCAGGGTTACCTCTGTGCCTTTCTATGCCAACAGCAGCGAGCAGCAGATTCAATATATGATTAATGATGCGCAGATTCGCTTTCTCTTTGTTGGCGAACAGGAGCAGTATGACAAGGCTCACCGTATCTTTGCCCTCTGTCCATCTCTGGAACGTATCATCATCTTCGATTCCAGCGTGCGCATCAGTACACACGATCCTGCTGCTCTCTATTTCAAGGACTTTCTGAATCTGGGAGAGAATCTTCCTCGTCAGACGGAGGTAGAGGAACTCTACAAACAGGCAAGTATGGATGATTTGGCTAATATCCTCTATACCAGTGGAACAACCGGAGATAGCAAGGGCGTGATGCTTACCTATAGCCAGTATTATGCTGCTTTGAAGGCAAACAATGAGTGCATTCCTGTTACCGAAAAGGACCGTGTCATTGATTTCCTTCCATTCACCCATATCTTTGAGCGTGGATGGGCATATCTCTGCTTGAGCGAAGGTGCCGAACTCATCATCAATACTTATCCTCATGAAATTCAGGAGAGTATGAGAGAGATGCATCCTACCTGTATGTGTAGTGTGCCACGTTTCTGGGAGAAGGTGTATATCGCCGTAAAGGCTAAGATGGATGATGCCGGTCCTATCCAGAAGGAACTCTTCTACCATGCTTTGGCGGTAGGAAAGAAGCGGAATATAGAATATCTGGCAAACTGCAAGCGCCCTCCTCTGACCTTGGAGTTGGAATATAAGATTATCAACAAGACCGTTTTGAGCATGGTCCGCAAGCAGTTGGGCTTGGAAAAACCGAATATCTTCCCTACAGCGGGTGCTTATGTAAGTCCGGAAGTAGAGGAGTTTGTTCATGCCATCGGTATCAATATGGTGGTGGGTTACGGTCTGACCGAGAGTCTTGCCACCGTATCTTGCGATCATTCTGACAAGAAACGCAGTCTGGGTTCGGTGGGTCGCCCTATCTCCTGCATTCAGGTAAAGATAGGTGAGGATAATGAGGTGCTCCTCAAGGGTCCTACCATCACTCCGGGCTATTATCATCGTGATACCACCAATGCGAAGGCATTCGACAAGGATGGATTCTTCCATACCGGTGATGCCGGCTACTTGAAGGATGGTGAGCTTTATCTCACCGAGCGTATCAAGGACCTGTTCAAGACATCGAATGGTAAATATATCGCTCCGCAGCAGGTAGAATCGTTGCTCCTGGTAGATAAGTTTATCGATCAGGTGGCTGTGATTGCCGACCAGCGCAAGTTCGTATCAGCCCTCGTCGTTCCAGAGTTCCGTCTCGTGGAGGACTGGGCACGTGAGCATCATATCGCCTTCACCTGCCGTGAAGATTTGTGTGCTAACGAGAAGGTGCAGAAGATGCTGATGGACCGTATCCAGATTCTCCAGCAGCATCTGGCTTATTATGAGCAGATTAAGCGCATTACCCTCCTGGCTCACCACTTCTCTATGGAGTCGGGTGAGTTGACCAATACCTTGAAGATTCGCCGCCCTATCATCAACAAGAACTACAAGGCGGAGATTGACAAGATGTATGAGGAGTAATCATAAAGTTTAAAGTTAAACGTTTATAGTTAAGAGTTAATGATTACAGCTGACCAGTTGAAGGATGTGATGGACAGAGCTGACGCTCTGCATCACTATCTCAATATAGACCAGAAGAAAGTAGAATTTGAAGAGGAGCAGCTCCGCACCCAGGCTCCTGACTTCTGGGAAGACCCGAAGTATGCTCAGGAGCAGATGAAGAAGGTGAAAGGTATCCAGAAATGGCTCGACGGTTATAAGACCGTACGTCTTTATGCCGATGAACTGCAGCTTGCCTTCGATTTCTATAAAGACGAAATGGTGACCGAGGAAGAGGTGGATACCGATTATGCCAAGGCGATAAAAGCCATCGAAGACCTGGAGTTGAAGAACATGCTTCGCCAGAAGGAAGACCCGATGGACTGCGTGCTCAAGATTAATTCCGGTGCCGGTGGTACCGAGAGCCAGGACTGGGCACAGATGCTGATGCGTATGTATATGCGCTGGGCTGAGGCTCATGGCTACAAGGTAACCATCACCGATATGCAGGAAGGTGATGAGGCTGGTATCAAGAGCGTGACCATGACCATTGAGGGCGGTGAGTACGCTTATGGTTATCTGAAGAGCGAGAACGGTGTGCACCGACTGGTGCGTGTTTCTCCTTTCAATGCCCAGGGCAAGCGAATGACCAGTTTCGCCAGTGTCTTCGTAACCCCGCTGGTAGATGATACCATCGAGGTATATGTTGACCCAGCCAAGCTCTCCTGGGATACCTTCCGTTCGAGTGGTGCCGGTGGTCAGAATGTGAACAAGGTTGAATCCGGTGTCCGTCTGCGTTATTGGTATACTGACCCTGATACCGGCGAGGAAGAAGAAATCCTCATCGAGAACACCGAGACCCGTGACCAGCCAAAGAACCGTGCCAAAGCCCTGTTGCTCTTGAAGAGCCAACTCTACGACCGCGCCATGAAGAAGCGTCTGGAGGCTAAGGCTAAGATTGAGGCCGGTAAGAAGAAGATAGAGTGGGGAAGCCAGATAAGAAGTTATGTCTTCGACGACCGTCGTGTGAAAGACCACCGTACCAACTATCAGACATCGGATGTAGATGGCGTGATGGACGGCAAGATAGATGATTTCATCAAGGCATACCTGATGGAGTTCCCTACGAATGATGACGAACAACAATAATAATCTAAAAATATACGACTATGAGTGGAAATAAAGACTTAAGAAGAGCCAAACATGAGGCTTATCAGAAGAAACAGGCTGCAAAAGGCGAGAAAGTAATCAAGTGGATATTTATAGGATTGATAGTCCTCGGTATGCTATTCGCCATCTATGCAACATCATTAGTATAAAACAATGAGTGGATTAGAGATAGAAAGAAAATTCCTCGTTAAGAAGGGCGACGCTTATAAAAGCGCCGCCTTTTCTTCTAGTCATATCCAGCAGGGATATATTCCTGCCGAGGGGGCTACGGTGCGGGTTCGCACACGGGATGAGAAGGCTTACCTTACTATAAAGGGCAAGTCGGTAAATGGCGGCATGACCCGCTATGAGTTTGAAAAGGAGATAACGATGGACGAGGCGCAGCATCTTCTGCAACTTTGTCAGGGTGGCGTCATCGATAAGCGTCGCTATCTGGTGAAAAGTGGCAGTCATACCTTCGAGGTAGATGAGTTCTATGGCGATAATGAAGGTCTGGTCATGGCAGAGGTGGAGTTGGCTAGCGAGACCGAAGCCTATGAGAAACCTGATTTCATCGGCATGGAGGTAACAGGCGACAAGCGATTCTACAATTCGCATCTCTTGGGCAATCCTTTCTCGGAGTGGCGTGATACCTTGCCGGCTGAATATCGTTAGAAAATGTATCGAAAAAGTCATTTCTGCGCTCTAAAACAGACTAAATAGCATAAATATTACTAAATTTGCGTTTTTGCTTTCAAATAATTCATTTATTTCAGAATTATTTTATAATTTTGCACGAAGAAAAATTAAAAAATAAGAAATTAGTAATAGAAAGATAGAAATGACTGATTCAAATAGAGGAAGTTTTGGTAGCAAGATTGGATTGATTCTTGCTACAGCAGGTGGCGCCGTAGGTTTGGGTAACGTATGGCGCTTCCCTTATATGGCTGGTCAGGAAGGTGGCGCAGCCTTTATTCTGGTATACATCGGAAGTGTGCTCCTGTTGGGCATTCCATGTATGATTTCTGAGTTTATCATCGGCCGTCATGGTGCCTCAAATACCGCACGTGCCTATACCAAACTCTCTAATGGTACGGCATGGAAGTGGGTAGGCTATCTTGAGGTGCTTACCGGTTTTCTGATTACGGGCTATTATGCGGTGGTTTCGGGCTGGTGTCTGCAGTATGTCTATGCCAGCATCATGGGCGAACTGCATGGTGACCCTACCTTTGTGGCGAATTACTTCAAGGAGTTTTCTTCTGATCCTGTGCGTCCGGTTATGTGGACGGTAGCGATATTCCTGATTTGTCATTTCGTGATTATTCATGGTGTGCGCGGCGGTATAGAGAAGGCTTCTAAGGTGATGATGCCTCTCCTGTTCATCCTGCTTTTGATTATTGTGGTAGCAGCTTGTCTGTTGCCGGATGCTGGTAAGGGCGTGGAGTTCCTGTTGAAGCCTGATTTCGGAAAGGTAGACAGAAACGTGTTCCTGAATGCCTTGGGACAGTCGTTCTATTCTATGAGTATCGGTATGGGCTGTATCTGTACCTATGCTTCTTACTTCAGCCGTCAGACCAATCTCTTTAAGAGTGCTTTGCAGATTTCCATCATCGATTTGCTGGTAGCAGTACTGGCTGGTCTGATGATTTTCCCTGCAGCCTTCTCTGTAGGAGTATCACCGGATAGTGGTCCTTCGCTCATCTTTATCACTTTGCCGAATGTCTTTAATCAGGCGTTTGCATCGTTACCTGTATTGGGATGGATTATCTCGCTGCTCTTCTACGTATTGCTGTCGGTAGCTGCCTTGACCTCGCTGATGTCACTTCATGAGGTGAATACCTCTTTCTTCTATGAGGAGTTGAAGATAGACCGCAAGAAGGGTGCTACCATCGTTACAGTTTCCTGTGCCATCATCGGAGCCTTCTGTTCGCTCTCTTTGGGTGCAACAGATAAGCTTTCGTTCTTCGGAAAGGCGCTGTTCGATTGGTTCGACTTCGTTACGGGTCAGATATTCCTTCCTTTGGCAGGATTCCTTACCTGTCTGTTCCTGGGCTGGTATGTACCTAAGCAGATCGTACAGGATGAGTTTACCAACTGGGGAACCTTGAAGGGCCGTCTCTTCGGTATTTATCTTTTCCTGATTAAGTTCGTTTGTCCTGTCCTCATCTTCCTGGTATTCCTGAACCAGTTTGGTGTCTTCGGATAAAGTATTTGTAATCGGATATAACTATATATAATAAGGTGTAGCATCTGCCGTTTCGTCGGAAAACAACAAACACTACACATTAAAGATTTAGATAATGGAAACAAGAGGAAATTTTGGTAGTAAGTTGGGCGTTATTCTTGCCACAGCCGGCTCGGCAGTCGGTTTGGGTAATGTGTGGCGTTTCCCTTATATGGCAGGTCAGAATGGTGGCGCCGCCTTCATTCTCATCTATTTGGTATGTATCATCCTGCTCGGATTGCCTGGCATGATGAGCGAATTCATCATCGGCCGTCATTCTGCATCCAATGCAGCCCGTGCTTATACCAATCTGGGTAAGCATAAGGCGTGGGGTGCTTTGGGCTTGATGGGCATCATCACCTCTATGATTATCCTGGGTTTCTATGCCGTAGTGGCTGGCTGGTGCCTGCAGTATCTCTATGCCAGTATCATGGGCGGTGTTCATGGCGACGCAGCGTATGTGAAGACCTATTTCCAGACCTTTGCAGCCGATCCTATCCGTCCTACCTTATGGGCAGTAGGTTTTATCCTGCTTACCCACATGGTGGTAGTACGCGGTGTGCGCAATGGCATAGAGAAAGCATCCAAGATACTGATGCCTATGCTCTTCTTCCTGTTGATTGTGATTGTGATAGCTTCCTGCTCTCTGCCGGGAGCGATGAAGGGAGTGGAGTTCCTGCTGAAGCCGGATTTCTCTAAGGTAGATGAAAACGTGTTGCTCGAAGCACTGGGACAGGCGTTCTTCTCTTTGAGCATGGGTACAGCTTGTCTGTGTACTTATGCCTCTTACTTCAACAGACAGACCAATCTCTTGAAGTCGGCTACTCAGATTGTGACTATTGATACGGTAATCGCCGTATTGGCAGGTTTGATGATCTTCCCTGCAGCCTTCTCGGTAGGTGTGCAGCCAGACAGCGGTCCTTCGCTCATCTTCATTACCTTGCCAAACGTATTCCAGCAGGCTTTCGGTAACATGCCGGTTGTCGGTTATGTGATTTCGGTGTTGTTCTATGCTTTGCTTGTATTGGCAGCCCTGACTTCTACCATCTCGATGCACGAGATAGGTACCGCCTTTATTTATGAGGAGGGTAAGATAAGCCGTGCCAAGGGAGCCTGGTTCGAGACCATCGTTTGCAGCATCATAGCCGTATTCTGTTCGCTCTCTCAGGGTGCCGTACCTGATTTGGGTTTCTTCGGCAAGGATTTCCTGAGCAATTGTGACAACTTTACTGCCCAGCTTCTCATGCCGTTGAGCTCATTCATCACCTGTCTGTTCCTGGGATGGTATGTGCCAAAGAAGATTGTGCGTGATGAGTTTACCAACTGGGGAACCCTGAAGGGAACTCTCTTCCCAGTCTTCCTGTTCACCATCCGTTTTATCTGTCCAATCTGTATTTTCCTTATCTTCCTGCACCAGTTTGGTGTCATTTAGCAAAACCGGCAAACTTGCAGACAGGCTATCTTGCCCCTAGTAGGCAAGATACGGCTTGATTCTTTCTATTTCGGCAGGTGGAAAGTCTTTGAGGAGACGCAGCTCTTCAGCACTTTTCAGCGGACCATGGGTTCTGCGGTAGTTAACGATTTCCTTTGCCTGGTAAAAGTCCAGGTAAGGATGTTTGCGCAGTTCGGCTAAACTGAGCTGGTTGACATTCATTTTCCGGATATGTTTTGCATCAACATTTATATAGTGGAGGGCTGTCTCGGGCACGCCTTCCACTTCTTGTATCTGGCTCATGGAAACAAAACCGCCTAACCGCTCTCTGTAACGGATGATGCTTCTGGCATAGTAAGAGCCTATGCCGGGAATTTTCTGCAGTTCGGTCGTATCAGCAGAATTGATGTTGATATACTGACCTTCTTTCAGTTTTCGTGGATAACTGTATTGGATACTATCTTTTTTCCTTTCTTCTCTGGTTCTTATAGCCGTCTCTTGATAGCCATAGTTGTATCTTTCTCTTGGGTAAAAGTTGGCAGCCGGCTGGTAGTCTTTACCTATTCTGATAAAGGGCAGCAGTTTTTCGAATTGCTTCTTGGTTAGTCCGTAAACCCGTGCAAAGTCTCTAGGTGTCCTGAAGATACCTCCTTTATTTCGATATTTGATGATGTTTCTGGCTTGCCATGATTCCAGTCCCAGCCGTTGGAAATCAGATTGGCTTGCCGTATTGGGGTCAAAGGCGAATACTTCGCTCGACTGAAGTCCTTCGTCATAATAGCCTGGCTGTTGCCGCGTGGCATGTCTGATGATACTGTCGTTATGGGCTTGTTGCTTTTCTGAGGGCATAGTTTCTTTAGAACCTACAATGAAAATCATTGTGGTACTGACAACGAGCAGGGTCAGGATTACGAGTAATGCTCGCCGTTCATGGTAATTGATATAAAAAAAATCCTTTAAAAACTTCATAGGCTTACGGATTTTAAGTCTATATGATTGTTTGGTCGGGATTACTGGACTCGAACCAGCGACCTCATCGTCCCGAACGACGTGCGCTACCAACTGCGCTAAATCCCGATATCTGCTGCAAAGGTACATTAAATAATGGACAACACCAACAAAAATAGACTTTTTTATCTTTTTTTGAAAGAAATTTCCCGAAAAATTTGCAGGAACCAGAAAAAAGTATTACCTTTGCACCCGCAAATGATAAATCGCGATTTGTGAAAGTTGGTGCCATAGCTCAGTTGGTAGAGCAAAGGACTGAAAATCCTTGTGTCCCCGGTTCGATTCCTGGTGGTACCACTTCTTTATGAGACTGAATCTTCGTAACAGGATTCAGTCTTTTTTTATGCCCTTTTTTATAATACTCCATTTTACACTTATGAAAACGTTTGCGTAAGAAAAATGTGCCAGGATGTTTTATAATAGATATTTTTTCACTACTTTTGCATTGTAAGATTCAAAAACAAACCAAAAAATAAATCTAACAAACATTCATTAAAATGAAAAAAGCTTATTTATTATTGTTGGCTGGAATGTTGTCTACGGCAGTATTTGCCGGCAGCAAACAGACGATAAAGATTGATGGTCAGGTCATAGAAAAGACTGTCTCAGAGATTACCTTTGATGGCGACAATGTTGTTCTTCAGTATAACAAATGGTCACCAGCAGCCATTGCCTGCTTTGGCAAGCATTCTTGACGCTTATACTTCTGGTGTTGTTAAGGTGTTCGGTGAGAGCAATGCTTCTGGCGAAGGTGGCTCTACCGGAGGCGGCGAGACTGGTGGTTCTACTGATGGTACAGAAGGTGGCAGTACTAAACTTGTACCTGTTAAAGAGTAAAGGTATAGAACTGATTTAAAGATTCCTGTCTCTTTAATGACAAAACGGACAAAAGCGAGATAAAGATTTGCTTTTGTCCGTTTTTTCTTTATTTTTGTCTTAAATCTATCTGCTGTTTTCTTCTCTTTTCCCTACTTTTGCAACCGAAAACAATTTTAAACGCAACCTAAAAGTAAAACAATGAACGCAATCCAGAATTTAGCAAAGAGAAGTTTGCTTCTCGTGGCATTGTTCGTCATCGGATGTCTGCAACTCATGGCGCAGACAAGAACCATCAAAGGTGAGGTGACAGATGCGCAGAATGGTGAGGCTCTGATTGGCGCCACTGTCATGGTGGAAGGCGAAAAGGGCGGTACAGTTACTGATTTTGACGGTAACTTCAGTCTTCAGGTATCTTCTTCAGCCAAGAAGATCAAGGTATCTTATATCGGTTATATTGATAAGGTACTTTCTATCTCTGACAATATGAAGGTGAAACTCGAATCTGACAGCAAGGCGCTGGCTGATGTCGTGGTCATCGGATATGGTACGGCAAGAAAGAGTGACCTGACTGGTTCCGTAGCTACCGTGAAATCGAAGGACTTTAATAAAGGTCTCGTTTCTTCTCCAGAACAGTTGATCAACGGTAAGGTTTCGGGTGTACAGATTATGTCCAACAGTGGTTCTGCCTCTGCCGGTAGTACCATCCGTGTGCGTGGTGGTGCATCTCTTAATGCCAGCAACGACCCTCTTATCGTGCTTGATGGTGTGCCATTGGAGCAGGGTGGTATCTCGGGTAACAGCAGCAACTTCCTCAGCATGATCAACCCTTCTGATATCGAGAGCATGACTGTATTGAAGGATGCTTCTTCTACAGCCATCTATGGTTCCCGTGCATCTAACGGTGTCATCATCATTACCACCAAGAAGGGACAGCAGGGTGCTGTAAAGGTGAACTTCAATACCACCAACAGTTTGCAGACCCGTGCGCAGATGGTAGATATGCTGAGTCGTGATGAATTCGTGAATGTCATCAACCAGTTTGGTACAGATAACCAAAAGTCATTGCTCGGTACAGCCAATACCGATTGGAACGATGAGGTTTACCGCACAGCTTTCGGTACAGATAATAACCTCAGCGTGAGCGGCAGCATCGACAAGTGGTTGCCATTCCGTGTGTCTGTAGGCTATTACAACCAGAGCGGTCTGGTTCGCAAAGACAATGTAGAGCGCTGGACAGGTAACGTGGTATTGACTCCTAGCTTCTTCCAGGATCACCTGAAGTTGACCATCAACGCCAAGGGAACGCTCAATAACAACTCATTCAATAATGGTGGTGCCGTATGGGCAGCTGCCACATTCAACCCAACCATCCCGGTTTATTCCGGTAACGACAAGTATGGTGGCTATAATGAGGCACTCGATGCTGATGGCTATCCAGTGAATGCGGGTGTAAGAAACCCTCGCGGTCTGGTTGATCTGTATGATTCAAAGAGTAAGGTGAGCCGCTTCATCGGTTCAATGGATGTAGATTACAAGGTTCATTTCCTGCCAGACCTCAAGCTCCATGCTACCGTGGGTGCTGACTATGCCAAGGGCGACGGAACCGTTTATGTTCCTGCCTACGCAGCACAGAGCTACAACAAGGATGAGTCTTTGGGCGGTAGCGATTACAAGTATGGTCCTCAGAAGAACGAGAACCGCTTGCTTACCATCTATGCCAACTATGCAAAGTATTTCGAAGATATCAAGAGTAATGTAGATCTGACAGCCGGTTACGACTACCAGTACTGGAAGAGTACTACACCTCTTTATTATACCAAAAGTGCGGCAGGCACAAACCTGTCAACCGTAAAGGCATCAGATTACCGTCATGTAATGTTGTCATATTACGGACGTATTAACTATTCATTCGATGGAAAGTATCTCCTGACGGCTACCGTTCGTCGAGACGCATCTTCCCGTTTCTCTAAGGATACCCGTTGGGGTACTTTCCCATCTGTTGCTTTGGGCTGGACTTTGACAGAAGAGCCTTGGTTGAAGAACCAGAAGGTACTTTCTAACTTGAAACTCCGTGCCAGCTATGGTGTTACCGGTCAGCAGGAAGGTATCGGCAACTACAACTATCTGCCGGTTTATACCTACAGCGTGACAGGTGCCGAAGCATTCATCAACGGACAGTATATCAATACTTACCGTCCTGAGGCATACGTATCAGACTTGAAGTGGGAGACTACAACCTCCTGGAACTTCGGTCTTGATTTCGGATTCCTGGATGGCCGTATCGGTGGTGCCATCGATTTCTATACCCGTAAGACCAAGGACCTGTTGGCATCAGTACCAACAGCAGCAGGTACCAACTTCTCAAAGACTATCCTTACCAACGTAGGTAATGTGGACAGCAAGGGTATCGAGGTTTCTCTGAATGCAACCCCTATCCAGACCAAGGATTGGGAGTGGAACCTGAGCTACAACTTTACCTGGCAGAACATGAAGGTGAAGAACCTTTCATTGACAAAGGGTGGAAGCCAGACCAACGTGAAGGTAGGTCCATCTATCGATGCTTACCAGTTCCAGGTACTCTCAGAGGGATATGAGCCATACATGTTCTATGTATATCATCAGCTCTACGACTCTAAGACAGGCAAGCCTATCGAGGGTGCTTATGCCGATTTGAACAATGATGGCGAAATCAATGAGTCAGATCTCTACCGCTATCACTCTCCAGCCCCTAAGTACATCATGGGCTTGAGCACATCATTGAGATACAAGCAGCTGACACTCGGTATGAGTTTCCGTGCCAATATAGACAACTATGTATATAACGGCATGGGTATGAGTACAGGTGCTTTCGAGACAGTAAGTTACAACAACTCACAGCTCAACAATCTCAATACCAGTTTCCTGAAGACAGGTTTCAAGACCCGCCAGTATCTCTCTGATTACTATGTAGAGAATGCTTCCTTCCTGAAACTCGACAACCTGAGTTTGAGTTACAATGTAGGCAAGATCAACAAGTGGGCTTCACTCACCGTATCTGCGATGGTACAGAATGTATTCACCATCACCGGTTACTCAGGCACAGATCCTGAGGTGCCAAACGGAATGGACAACTCATTCTATCCACGTCCTCGCACCTACTCAGTAAGCCTCGGACTTCAGTTCTAACAATCAAAACAGATAACAATGAAACTTAAGAATATATTATATAGTATGATGATGGGAACAGCGGTGCTGACAGGCACAACCAGCTGTGTTTCCGATCTCGACCAATATCCTCATACAGAGACAACCTCTAAGGATGTTTATACCTCGCTTGCCAATTACGAGGCTGTGCTGGGTAAGATTTACGCTGCCATGGTGACTAGCGGTCAGGGCAAGGGCGGCGATAATAAGGATATGGAATCCGTATTGAACAATGGCAGTGGCTTCGACTACATGCGTATGTTTATCAATATGCAGGAGTGTGGTACCGATGAATTTGCCTCTACCTGGCTGACTGGTGAGCAGACTACGGGTCTTACTTATCTCTCCTGGGATGCCAACGATGCCTGGGTATCAGATATGTATTATCGTATCTACTACAACATCGCCCTCTGCAACGAGTTCCTGCGCAATGCCAACAGTGCCAGTTTCTCAGGTGCTGATGCAGAGAAGATGAAGGAGTATAAGGCAGAAGTCCGTTTTATGCGTGCTCTGTTCTATTACCATGCCCTCGATTTCTATCGCAACATTCCGATGGTGACAGAGAACGACCCTGTGGGCAGCTACATTCCTCCTCGTTATACTCCTCAGCAGACATTCGATTATATCGAGAGCGAGTTGAAGGATTGTGTAGGTGATATGCTTCCTGCATCCACCTGTCCTTATGGTCAGGCTTCTCAGGGTGCTGCCTATACCTTGCTTGCCAAGCTTTATCTAAACAGCGAGGTTTATACTGGTGTGCCTAAGTATACTGAGTGCAAGGAGGCTTGCGATAAGGTGATGAGCATGGGCTACTCCCTGGAAGATAATTACAGCAAACTCTTCAATGCAGATAACGACAAGCGTACCAACGAGATTATCTTTGCTTTGCCAGTAAGTGCTGAGCATACTGTAAGCTGGGGTTCATCTACTTATCTGGTTTGTGGACAGGTAAGTATGTCGAATGCCAACCAGAATGTAGCCGATTATGGTGTTACTGCCGGCTGGAGTGAATTCCGTCTTCGTCCTGAGTTCGTGGATAAGTTTACCCAGACCGATATTGACGGCAGTGGCGACAAGCGCTGCAAGTTCTTCACCAATGGTCAGAGCAAGGATGTAACCAGCATGACCGATGAAACCGCCGGCTATCTTTCTGAGAAATGGAGTAACCTGAAGGATGATGGAACCACTGCATCCAATACAGGAGATGCAGGTGTAGAAACCGATTTCCCTCTCTTCCGTTTGGCTGATGTCTATCTGATGTATGCCGAGTGCGTGGTTCGTCTGCATAATGACTGGGATAACTGGGCTGGTGGTAGTGATGCCACTGATCCAACCGTGATTGCTTCCCGCAAGCAGGGTGCTATCTATTGGATTAACCTTCTCCGCGAGCGCTCTAATGCTTCTGATGTATGGGCAAGCAACTTTGCTGATGACGATGCCTTCCTCCAGTTCATCCTCGATGAGCGTGCCCGTGAGCTCTATCATGAAGGTTATCGCCGCACCGACCTGATTCGCTATGGTCAGTTCACAACTAATAAGTACATCTGGCAGTGGAAGGGTGGAACTCACGACGGACAGGCAGTGGATAGCAAGTACAACATCTATCCAATCCCTAACACCGAGCTTACCGCCAATCCAAATCTTCATAATGACAACTATTAATAGGATAAAAGAATGAAAAAGATATTTAGAAACCTGATGATGCTTCTCTGCGCACTCACCGCCCTGGTGAGTTGCGACGAGAGTGGCGACAAGATATATCTGGATGGCTTCAAGGCATCCGATCTGATGGCATCGGCATCCGATGTGAAGCTGTCTGTAGATAACAGTAAGGACGTTGTCCTCTCGTTGGCTTGGCAGAATCCTACCTTGCTTTCGAGCGACGAGACCAAGCCTGCGGGCAGTGGAGTGTTGAAAACTTATCTGCAGGTATCAGCCTCAGAGAACTTTACTTCAGAAAAGGAATACACCGTAACCGACCTTTCCAAGGCTTTCACCGGTGCAGACCTCAATGCTGCAGCCAAGGATCTCGGCTTGTCTCCTGATGTGAGTTCACCTCTTTATTTCCGTATCAAGAGTCTGATGGGTAGTAATCTTGATGCCGCTTACAGCAATGTCTGCCAGGTAAAGGTTACTCCATACCTCATTGATATGAGCTACATCAATATCCTGAATGAGAATAAGGAACAAGTTCTGACAAAACTCTATTCTCCTAATTCTGATGGAGTTTATTCTGGCTATATGAATGCCTCTTCTTGGTTCCATATCTGGGGTAAGGAAAATGATGGTACCATTTGGGGTAATGTAGGACAAGATGGTCATGTGTACGAAATGGATAATACTGAGTCTGCATGGAACATCTGGTTCCCAGGTCAGACAGGTATTTATTATACAGTTCTTGATACAAAAGCTAAGGAACTTAAGCCAACTTACATCAAGTCGATGCAGTTGAATGGTGAAGATATGACCTATGATGCGCCTAACTATGCTTGGACCAAGGTGATTACAACCGCAGCCGATAATACTCCAATTAGCATCGTAGCAACAGGTGCAGAGTACAGCAAGGATACAGGTACAGAAGATGCTGCAGCTGTGGTGAAGACCATGAACTATACTTTGGCTGATGGCAAAATGACAGATGCTGCAACAGCTGGAAGTGTAAATATTGCCAAGGCTGGTACTTATACCGTAACCGTGAAAGTTGGTGAGCACAGCCAGCTGGAATACACCATCGTTGAGGGCGACCAGACAACTCCAGAGCCAGAGGTTAGCAATACCCTCTGTATGTTCTCTAAGGATGGTAACACCCTTCTTGCTGTGATGAACAAGGTGAGTGATGGCGTTTATACCTGCAAGTACAAGCCATATGCTTGGGAGAACTTCCGATTTATCTTCGTAGGTGAAAACAAGGACGACAAGCAGACTTGGTATGGTTCTGATCCAAGCGATCTTTTTAAATTGTCAACAGCTAGTGACTGTTGGGACATTTGGTTCAAGGATGATGTAACTGGTGGTGAAGTTACCGTTACCGCCGACCTCAACACCATGACATGGAAATATGAATAATTAATAAGAAAAATAGCAATGAAGAATATATTTGGAAAAGCCATATTGCTGGCTACAGCACTCTTGTTTTCTATCACGGGCACGAGTTGCAGCAATGATGATAATACCACTTCCGAAAAGGAGAAGACATACGATATGAGTGGCTTCGCCAAGGGCGCCGATGTTTCCTGGCTCACAGAGATGGAGAAGGATGGTGTGAAATTCTATAATCAGAATGGCAAGGCAACAGAATGCATGAAACTCCTCCGCGAAGAGGGAACCAATTCCATCCGTCTGCGTGTCTGGGTAAATCCGGAAGGTGGCTGGTGTGGCAAGGATGATGTCATCGCCAAGGCTTGGCGTGCTCAGCAGCTCGGCTTCCGTCTGATGATTGACTTCCACTATTCTGATTCCTGGGCTGACCCGGCTCACCAGACTGTTCCTGCTGCATGGCAGGGCTATACTGCCGAACAGATGAAACAGGCTGTAGCTGATCATACCAAGGATGTGTTGAAAGCCTTGAAGGATAGAGGTGTAACCAACGTAGAGTGGGTACAGGTGGGTAATGAAACCCGCGACGGTATGCTCTGGAATAGCGATGAGGCTGTAACCGGTCAGGTATCTAAGAATGCAGCCAATTTTGCAGCTTATATCAACGCTGGTTATGATGCTGTAAAGGAAGTTTATCCTAAGGCAAAAGTCATCGTGCATGTAGATAAGGGTCAGGACCTCGGTGGACTTACCTGGCTCTACGATAAGTTGAAAGAAAATGGTGGAAAATGGGATGTCATCGGACTGTCTCTTTATCCGGAAGATGATAACTGGCAGAGTTATGCAGAGAGTTGTCTCTCTAACATCCAGACTCTTTCTTCCATGTATGGCAAGGACGTCATCATCTCTGAAATCGGTATGTGGTGGGGCTCTGACCAGGCTGCGCCAATGATGAAGAAGATGGTGGATGGCTGTAAGAAGATTTCTACCTGCGAGGGTATCTTCTATTGGGAACCGGAAGTTTACAACAACTGGAAACCAGCCAACTATATCACTCTGGGTTGGGAGGCATATACCAAGGGAGCGTTCGACAACAGCGGCAAACCAACTGCCGTATTTGATGCATATAAATAAGAATATTAAATAGCAATATGATCAAGAGAAGCATTACTTTCATGACTCTTGCCCTGGCACTCACTACGCTGTGCCAGGCGCAGAGCAGAAAGGTTATCAACCTGCCTTCATGGGACTTCTCCCGTGATGGCAAGGCGTGGCAGCAGGTAGCTGTTCCGCACGACTGGGCTATCGCGGGACCTTTTGATAAGAAATGGGACCTGCAGATGGTGGCCATCGAGCAGAATGGCGAAACCGAAAAGACCGAGAAATCGGGACGTTCTGGTGCACTGCCTTGGATAGGTGAGGGTATGTATAAGATGAACTGGACGGCTCCTAAGGGCTATAAGCGTGCCGTACTCGTCTTCGACGGTGCCATGAGCCAGCCTGTTGTCAGCGTCAATGGCAAGGAGGCAGGCAAGTGGGCTTACGGCTACAATGCCTTCCGCATCGACATCACACCTTTCATCCAGTTTGGTAAGAGTAATCTCATCGAGGTACATCTTAATAATGTAGAGGAGAGCAGCCGTTGGTATCCGGGAGGCGGTCTTTACCGTCCGGTTTCCGTAGAACTCTATGGCAACGAGAACTTCTCTACCTGGGATACCTTCGTGCGTACCCTGAAGGCTGATAAGCAGGAAGCTGAAGTAGAAGTAAATGCGCTGCTGGAAGGAAAGACTGGTAAGTCGGGCAAGACCGTCATAGCCCTGTTGGATGAGGCTGGCAAGAAGGTTGCCGAGCAGACCGTCACAGGTGCCAATCCTGAAATCAAGACTACTCTGAAGGTAGCGAATCCTCAGCTCTGGTCTCCGGAATCTCCTTACCTCTATCAGGTAAAGCTTACCCGATATGAAGGAAAGAAGGTGGCTGATGTGCAGACCCTGAAGACCGGTATCCGCACCATTGCCGTATCCAAAAATAATGGTTTCCAGCTCAATGGCATCACCCGCAAACTGAAGGGTGTCTGTCTGCACCACGACCTCGGTCCATTGGGAGCAGCAGAGAACAAGGCTGCCCTCATCCGTCAGATCAAGATGATGAAGCAGATGGGTTGCGACGCCATCCGTACAGCCCACAATATGCCTTCTACCATGCAGATGGAAATCTGCGATTCCCTCGGTATGATGGTGATGGCAGAGAGTTTCGATATGTGGATTTATCCTAAGTGCAAGAATGGCTATGCCAAGTTCTTCAAGGAGTGGAGCGATAAGGATATCACCAATCTGGTAAAGCACCACCGTAACCATCCTAGCATCGTGATGTGGAGCATCGGCAACGAGATTCCTGAGCAGTGGAGCCAAGAGGGTGTGCAGATTGCTAAGCATCTGCAGGATATCTGTCATCAGTATGACCCATCCCGTCCTGTTACCCAGGGTATGGATAAGGCAGAAGATGCCTTGAAGAGCGGCTTTGCCCAGGTAATGGATGTGCCGGGCTTCAACTATCGTGTACATAAATATTATAAGAATATTGAGCAGTTGCCTCAGGGCTTCCTCCTCGGTTCTGAAACCGCCTCTACGGTCAGCTCCCGTGGCGTATACAAGTTCCCGGTAGTGGTAAGTGATAAGGCTACCTATCCTGATGGTCAGTGCTCA
>ULWA01015936.1_pt1 | contig 25321 bp, 24 predicted proteins | sample 1959991 | NCBI WGS metagenome assembly ULWA01 (sample SAMEA4835802, study PRJEB28245) | human gut metagenome | biome: gut microbiome; material: fecal sample | place: Denmark | collected 2008
ACCTAAGGAAGTATATTATTGAACCCAATAAAGAACATTATACTATTCACGAGTCCCTTATCTGGCAGCAAATAATCGGTATTCTTATAAAAAACAGGCTTTTCTGTTAAATCTTTATAAAAAGCAATCTTTATTTCCCCAACATTTTGTTCATATCAAAGATAATTTGTAATTTTGCACCCCGAATGCTCATGGATTGGGCAAATGTTACAGAAAAGTTTAGTTCGAAGGGGCTCAAAGAAGATCCGGCACAATGCAGGACGCCTCCCGAAGAAACCCGTTTATATAATTAATTTAATGTACGCAATTGTAGAAATTAACGGTCAGCAGTTCAAGGCTGAGGAGGGCAAGAAGCTCTTCGTACATCACATCAAGGATGTTGAGGCAGGTCAGACTGTTGAGTTCGACAAGGTTTTGCTCGTTGACAAAGACGGCTCAATCACTGTCGGTGCACCAGCTGTAGAGGGTGCAAAAGTAGTAGTAGAAGTAGTGAACCCACTCGTAAAGGGTGACAAGGTCATCGTCTTCAAGATGAAGCGCCGCAAGGACTATCGCAAGAAGAACGGTCATCGTGCTCAGTTCACTGAAGTATCAATCAAATCTGTAATCGCTTAAAATTAGGAGGAATTAGAAAATGGCACATAAGAAAGGTGTTGGTAGTTCTAAGAACGGCCGTGAATCAGCTTCACAAAGATTAGGCGTTAAGATCTGGGGTGGTCAGAGCATCATCGCAGGTAACATCATCGTTCGCCAGCGTGGTAACAAGCACTTCCCAGGTGAGAATGTAGCTCAGGGTAAGGATGATACATTGTATGCTTTGGCAGATGGTATCGTTTACTTCCACAAGGGCCGCAAGGACAAGAGTACAGTTTCTGTTCTCTCTCCAGAGGTTTACGCTGAGAAGACCAAAAAAGCTGACGCTTAATTTTTAAAGTTTTAGAAAAAAACTATTCCAAACAAACAACATAGAAGCCTGCTCATACCTAGAGCAGGCTTTCTTCGTTTATATAAGTTTTTAGGCACGGGATTACACCACACCCCCTTTCTCTAAGCTCCTTAACCCTGTAAAACCACAAAAAAACTTTAATTCTACCCTTCCCTGTAAAAAAGTCAGCAATTTTTTACGCTATCACAAATATTTTTTGTACTTTTGCCTACAAATAGTAAATTATTTAATTAAAAGACATTTTATGCTTACACTTAAACTTATCAGTGAGGAAACTGAACGTGTAGTTAAGGGTCTCGAAAAGAAGCATTTTCCAAATGCTCGTGAGGCCGTAGAGAAAGTTTTGGAGTACGACAAAATTCGTCGTGAAGCTCAGCAGAAGTTGGATAACAACAAGCAGCAGGCTAACCAGTTTGCTAAGCAGATTGGTGCCCTTATGAAGGAAGGTAAGAAAGAGGAAGCTGAGAGCGCAAAGGCTCAGGTAGCTATGCTCAAGGCTGACGCTAAGGCTCTTGAAGAGATCATGGAGAAAGCACAGAACGATATGACCAACCAGTTGCTCGAAATTCCTAACATCCCTTGCGAGCAGGTTCCTGAAGGTAAGGACGCAGCCGACAACGTTGTTGTGAAAGAAGGCGGCGAAAAGCCAAACCTCGGTGAGGATGCTCTCTGCCATTGGGATCTCTTGAAGAAATACAATCTTGTTGACTTCGACCTCGGCGTTAAGATTACCGGCGCAGGTTTCCCTGTATATATCGGCAAGATGGCTCGTTTCCAGCGTGCGCTTGAGGCATTCTTCCTCGATGAGGCTCGCAAGAGCGGATATCTGGAGATTCAGCCTCCTTACGTAGTAAACGAGGACTCTGGTCGTGGTACCGGTCAGTTGCCAGACAAGGAAGGTCAGATGTATCATGCTAATCTGGATAATCTCTTCCTCATCCCTACTGCTGAGGTTCCTGTAACCAACATCTTCCGCGATGTTATTCTCGATGAGAAAGATCTCCCTATCAAGCGTTGTGCTTACTCAGCTTGTTTCCGTCGTGAAGCAGGTAGCTATGGTAAGGACGTTCGCGGTTTGAACCGCCTGCACCAGTTCGACAAAGTAGAGATTGTTCGCATCGATAAGCCAGGTCACTCTTACGAGAGTTTGAACGAGATGCTCGACCATGTTGAAGGTCTTTTGAAGAAGTTGGAATTGCCATACCATATCCTCCGTCTCTGCGGTGGTGATATGAGCTTCACCTCTTCTATCTGCTACGACTTCGAGACATGGAGTGCTGCACAGGGTCGCTGGTTGGAAGTTTCATCAGTATCTAACTTCGAGAGCTACCAGGCTAACCGTCTCCACTGCCGCTATCGCCATACAGATGACAAGAAGATTGAACTTTGCCACACATTGAATGGTTCAGCACTTGCTTTGCCACGTATCGTAGCAACCATCTTGGAGAACAATCAGACCCCAGAAGGAATCCGCGTACCTAAGGTATTGGTACCATATTGCGGTTTCGAGATGCTTGATGACAAAAATTTCGATTAATTTGAAGTATCGGTAAGACTTTCAGTTTTTCTCGATTATACAAAACATTCGAAAAACAAAAATAACATATATTGTACGAGGATAACTTCGACTGCCACAAAGGTAGCCGATGTTATCCTTTTGCATTTTTATGTACCATGAAGCAAACTCTAAACAGCTAACCAGAAATATTAATATATCAGCATTAAGAATTTTAATAGCCCATGAACAAGATTATCAAGAAAGTACAATACTCAGAGAAAGTATTCCGCTTCGATGTAGAAGCACCACTTATAGCCAAGAGCCGAAAGGCAGGTAACTTTGTTATCATCCGTGTAGACAACAACAGCGAGCGCATGCCGCTGACCATCGCAGATGCTGACATTGAGAAAGGAACCATCACACTGGTTGTGCAGAAGGTAGGTCTTTCATCTACCAAACTCTGTGCATTGAATGAAGGCGATGAGATTCACGATGTGGTGGGACCACTTGGAAATCCTACACATATCGAGAACTTCGGAACAGTCATTTGTGCCGGAGGTGGTGTAGGCGTAGCTCCTATGCTCCCTATCATCAAGGCACTGAAAGCCGCAGGCAACAGAGTCCTTTCCGTAATTGCGGGTAGGAACAAAGACCTCGTGATTATGGAAGATGAAGTGCGTGCATCTAGCGATGAGCTCATCATCATGACCGATGACGGAAGTTACGGCGAGAAGGGTGTTGTAACCGTAGGAATCGAGAAGTTTATCAATCAGGAGCATATCGATAAGGTTTTCGCCATCGGTCCTCCTATCATGATGAAGTTCTGCTGTCTTCTGACCCAGAAATATAATCTTTCCACAGACGTTTCGCTCAATACCATCATGGTGGATGGAACCGGTATGTGCGGTGCCTGCCGCCTGACCATCGGTGGCAAGACCAAGTTTGTCTGTATCGACGGTCCTGAGTTTGACGGCGCCCAGGTAGATTGGGACGAGATGTTCAAGCGCATGGGCACTTTCAAGGATGTTGAACGCGAAGAGATGGAACTCTTCGAAGAGCACCTTGCAACTGTAGACGCAGGAAAGAAGAAAGAAACTACGGATGTAATCATGGACGTAGAACCTACAGATGCGAGCATCGAAGAGTTGACCGACCGTAACGCTGAGTGGCGCAAGGAGTTACGCGCTTCGATGAAAGCAAAAGAACGCACAGCTATAGAGCGCGTAAAGATGCCAGAACTTGACCCTCTTTATCGTGCCACAACCCGTACGGAAGAGGTAAATATCGGTTTAACCAAGGAAATGGCTTTGACCGAAGCCAAGCGCTGTCTCGACTGTCCTAAGCCTACCTGTATGGAAGGTTGTCCGGTAAGCATCAACATTCCTTCCTTCATCAAGAATATTGAGCGGGGCCAGTTCCTTGCCGCAGCCAAGGTTTTAAAGAACACCTCTGCCCTACCAGCCGTTTGCGGACGAGTTTGCCCACAGGAAAAGCAATGTGAAAGCAAGTGTGTACATCTCAAGATGAACGAGCCTGCTGTAGCTATCGGATACCTGGAGCGTTTTGCTGCCGATTACGAACGCCAGAGTGGAAACATCTCTGTACCAAAGTGCGATGAACCTAACGGCATCAAGATAGGCGTAGTTGGTTCAGGACCTTCCGGATTGAGTTTTGCAGGCGATATGGCAAAGAAGGGATTCGATGTTACTGTTTTCGAAGCGCTTCACGAGATTGGCGGTGTATTGAAATATGGTATTCCTGAATTCCGTTTGCCTAATGCTATCGTAGATGTAGAGATTGAGAATCTTCAGAAGATGGGCGTAAAGTTTATTACAGACTGCATCGTAGGCAAGACCATTTCCGTAAAAGATCTGGAAGAACAAGGATTCAAAGGAATCTTCGTTGGTTCAGGTGCGGGTCTGCCAAACTTCATGAATATTCCTGGAGAGAATGCCTTGAACATCATGTCTTCTAACGAATATCTTACACGTGTAAACCTGATGGATGCAGCCAATCCTCATAGCGACACCCCTATCAACTTGGGTAAGAAGGTGGTTGTTGTAGGCGGCGGAAATACAGCTATGGACAGTTGCCGTACTGCAAAACGACTCGGAGCAGACGTAACCTTGGTATATCGCCGTTCGGAGGCAGAAATGCCTGCCCGACTCGAAGAGGTGAAGCATGCCAAGGAAGAAGGAATCAACTTCTTTACATTGCACAATCCTAAAGAATACGAAGCAGATGAGAAGGGCGCAGTAAAGGCTGTAGTCCTCGATGTGATGAAGCTTGGCGAACCTGATGCCAGCGGCCGTCGTCGTCCAGAAGCTACAGGCGAGACCATCACGCTGGAGTGCGACCAGGTAATTGTTGCCGTAGGAGTAAGTCCTAATCCACTCGTTCCACAGAGTATCGAAGGCTTGGAACTCGGCCGGAAGAACACCATTGCCGTAAACGACCAGATGCAGAGTTCCATCGAAGAAATCTATGCTGGCGGCGATATCGTACGAGGAGGAGCCACAGTAATCCTTGCCATGGGAGACGGCAGAAAGGCCGCTCTCAATATGAGCGAAAAATTATTGAATAAGAAATAAGAAAACGGGAAACAATAAAGGGCAGCCATGCATCACGCAGACTGCCCTTTCCTTTTCTCGTATGTAATGTTATAAAATGAAATGTAGTTCGTACATATATTTATTAATAATTGGACTCAAACACTATTTCAGATTAATACGGAGTCCGAACTGGAGATTAAAATTCCACTTCTTATCTTTAAACGTATTTTCTATTTCGCTGCCATTATCAAAATAATATTTTGCACCTGGCTCAATATAGAAGCCCACTTGTGGTGTAACATCATACTGTGCACCAAGCGAAGCCTTACCCGAGAACTGAACGCCATCACGTTTCACGTCCTCTTTATGACCAGAAACCTTTGTATCATTCTTTACGTTGAAATCGGCTTCTCCACCCGCCATTACGTACGCATGAAAGCCTCCCGTGCTCCAAACCTCATAGTTTAAACCAAGTGGAACACCCACATAATGCAAAACCTGATGTGTATCAAATTCTGAAACACCATAAGATTTGAAATCAGAAGCAACACGCGTATAAACGACACCGGTACTCAAAGACAAACGAGGCGCAAGTCCGATACCAACCTGAGCACCTATAGCCAAAGGAGCATGATGTTTCGCTTCAACATATTTCGGTATAGCATATCTTAAAGGAGAAGCAGCAGCCAGGAAAACACCATGATCAGCAAAGCCGCCACCAGCAAGAGGATCTGAAGACGCATACATGCCGTTTGACATTCCATCACTGCCAGAGCCCAGACTTACATTCTCTGCATACAGGTTCATGGTCCAGTTCTGTTCATACTTGTCCTTATAACTGCGTTCAAAATGACCATCCTGCGCACTGCCAGCATAAAGTTTCTGCCCACCATCTGCTTCCAACGGCTTGGTTGCATGATTAGAAGAAACGGCCATCTGTCTTTCAGAATCCTCATTTTGCTTTTGCAAAACAGATAATTTCCGACCATTTACCTCTGCATTAACAGACTGTTCTGGCATTTCTACCTCTGCTGCAAGCATTACTTCATTATCAGCAGCAACAGTCCGCTCCTGGAAAGAGACAGAAGATTTACTATGGTTCAATTGACGCCCCGATGAATGGCGATTCACCTGATGTGCAGATGCATTGTTTTCAGCAAGCAAGATTGCATCATTTTTACTTCCTGCCGATTGTGCTTCTGCACGGACAGCAAAAGAAGTCCTGCTTGAACCTGGTGCTGTAGAGAAAGAACTCTGAACAGCTAAGTGAGCCTGTCCCGGTTCATCATCATGCAGATAAACATAACTGCCTCCTACTCCCAATAAAGCAATCGCTGCAGCTACTGACCATCTTTTCAAGACAACATAACGAGCCTGTGGGGTCTTTTTTACATCAGTTTCCTCATCACCAACCTTTTTAGACTGAGCAAGCGATTGTTCTATCTCAGCCCACATGTCGTGGCTGACAGGCTCTTGGTAGTCTGCCAACTGATCTCGAAGTTTATTTGTCCAATCGTTACCCATTACTTTTCTCATTTATATGATTCAACTCTTTATTATCACTACTATCTGTCTGGCTCAGATAATCTTTCACCTTTTTGCCCAACAGCTTTTTCGCCCGCAAATATTGTGAAGCAGAACTGCTTTCTTTGATGCCTAACAGCTGTGCAATTTCTTTATGGCTTTTCTGTTCAAAAACAAACATGTTAAGAACCAGTCTGTACCCATCAGGCAATTCTCCTATCATTCTTGTCAGTTCTGCAGGCGGAACTCTTTCTACTTCAGGCTCTTCATCCTCAATATTATCGGGAACTTCGTCCACGATAGTGAAGCGCTTTTGCTGCCTTACAAAGTTGACAGCTTCATTTGTCACTATCCGCAAGAGCCAAGCCTGAAGAGCGCCCTCACCCCGATATTCAAACTTTGAAATGCCGGAAAAGACTTTTATAAAACTATCTTGCACTACATCTTCAGCATCATCGCGCATAGGGACATACCTCAGCGCTACGGCCATGGCATACCCCACATAGCGTTCGTACAATCTGTGCATGGCTGCCCGACTGCCGCTATTGATGTCGTCTAAGAGTTTCTTTTCCGATTCCAATTTCAAATCCTTTTTAAAGATTAAACGATATAAAGAGAAAACCTTGCATCAAAAATGAACTTTTTTTTGACGCAAGGCACTTTTTTTTATATTTCTACATTATTCTATAGAGAACACTTTACCTTCCTGAGTAAGATAACTTTCCGTAAACACCTCTTTAGCTTCATTCAACAATACCTCTTCATTATTATATCTTGCACTATAATGTCCCAGAAGAAGTTTGCCTACACCCGCATTTCTGGCTATAGTTGCTGCCTGTCGGGCTGTACTGTGATAATAGAGTTTAGCCCTGTCCTCATTCTCCGAAGTATAGGTGCTCTCATGATAAAGCACCGTAACCCCCTTTACCTTTTCTGCCAACCCCGGAACAAACCGGGTATCACTGCAATAAGCATAACTGCGGGGAGTAGCGGCAGGCATTACCAATCTGGCATTAGGTATTACATCCCCCTCCTTCGTTGTCCAGTCAGCTCCATTCTTGATGTTATTAATCTGGCTTACAGGAATCTCGTAATAATCTATCATATCACGACGGATATGAGGCAATGTCGGTTTCTCTCTGAAGATGTAACCACAACAAGGCACACGATGCTGCAGAGGAACGGTTTCTACGGTTACAGAATGATCTTCATATACTACTTGCGACTTCTCGGTATCTACAGGAACAAATTCAATTTCATATTCCATTCCCTGCATGAAGAAGTCAATCTGACGCTTAAATAAATCTCCGTAACTTTCTGGCGCATACACCTTTAACTTAGCCGTTCTGCCCAGCATGCCGAAGGTAGAAAGAAGTCCCAGCAAGCCAAAGCAATGGTCACCATGAAGATGCGAAATAAAGATAGCATTTATCTTAGCAAAGTGAACATGAGTGCGACGGAACTGCATCTGGGCACCCTCTCCACAATCCATCATAAAGCATTTGCCACGCATCTCAATAATCTGGGCCGAGGCACTATGCTGAAGGGTGGGCAAAGCACTGCCACACCCCAATATATGTACTTTAAATGGTTCCAAAACTAAATCATAAATTACAGGTTCAACATGATGACCTTACTCTTGGCGCTTGAAAATAAAGATACCCTGAGTATTCTCCAACATAAGACTGTCAGAACCCAACTTGTCAATGGCAAAAGTATCCTTATTCAGCAAAAGTTTACCATTGAGTATCTTCCAGCTAGTCCAAGGATTAGTTTCAGCCTTCACATTGTTCTTCACCTCTCCACCTTCCAAGATATCAAAATTCTTATCCAGAGAAGTCCATTTACCCAAGAGGGATGTCAGGTTGATAATCTTCTGGGCCATCATCTCTCCATCCTCAGCCTTATAACCGATAAGAGCAATACGGTCGCCAGCCAGCAATCCTCCCTGAACAACATCAGGATTCTCATCGTCAATAAACACCGAAAGGGTGTCACCATCATCAGAAATCAGCTCCAGGCTATGCATAGAGGTTCCCTCACCGCATACACCATAGATGGTAGAATCGTTCATTGCATCCTCTACCTCTACCGAATCTGCTGCACTGATAACAGGAACATTATTTTTGTTCTTACAACTGTTGGCAGCGAAAAGCGCCACCAGAGCTATTGTTACATAAACTAATTTCTTCATAACACTTTAGTTTTTATTATTATATTAATGAGTCGATAAGATTATCTGATTCACCGTTATTTATCATCCTTTTTCTCCTGAAGTTTTGCTTCATCCCATAGTTTATCCATTTCTTCTAAGCTCATATCTTTCAAGTTTTTACCTTGCTTTAAGCTATGATCTTCTACGTAGTTGAAACGGCGGATAAACTTCTGGTTGGTTTTCTCCAGCGCATTATCCGGATTGAGTTTATAGAGACGTGCTGCATTGATTACTGAGAAGATGAAATCGCCCAATTCCCGGGTAGAATTCTCTTTGTCGCCTTTAGCCAGTTCCACCTTGAGTTCTTCCAGTTCCTCCTGCACTTTGTCCCACACATCTTCTTTTTCTTTCCAGTCGAAGCCTACATTTCTAGCCTTGTCCTGAATGCGATAAGCCTTGATAAGAGACGGAAGAGAATTAGGGACACCGCTCAACACCCGCTCATTACCATCCTTCTCCTGCTGCTTGATCTGTTCCCAGGTTTTCTCAACAGAAGTAGCAGTTTTCGGCTTGCTGGCGCCAAGAGCCAAGGTTTCTTCGGCATTGGCAGTTCCAGCCTTCCCGGTTTCTGCTTCTTCAGACTCTCTATATACCACCTGTCCCTCATCGTTGATATACATATCAGGATTCGAAACCGTCCAATTTCCTTCCTCCTTCCAGTTGATGAAAGGATGGCGGAACATCAATTTATCTGCCTCCTGATTGCAAACATCACAGATATCGAACTCACCGTCTTCTCTGCCGATGATGCTATAGAACATCACGTGTTCCAACACATCGCCCAACTCCTTCTTGATATCCTTGTAATCGCGCTTCATCAAGGCGTCACAAAGCTCAAAAGTCTCCTCGATCGTATTCGGACGAAGACTCTCGAATGTCTGCTTTTTATCCCATGGGCACTGCAGGCGCAAACGGTCCTGCACATCCAGCAAGCGGCTGAACGCCGCCAGTTTTTCTTCTTTCGTATGTCTTTTTCCTGTATTACTAACCATCGTTTTGTGCAAAAATTAATAATTTTGATGCAAAGATAGTATTTTTCGCCCAAAAATTAGTATCTTTGCACCGTTTTTTAAAGAAAAAGAATAAAAATTAGATATAAACAATGGAATTAGCAAGTAAATACGATCCACAAGCAGTGGAAAGTAAATGGTATCAGTACTGGCTCGACAACAAGCTTTTCAGCTCTAAGCCAGATGGTCGTGAACCTTATACAGTGGTTATCCCTCCACCAAACGTAACGGGTGTGCTCCACATGGGACACATGCTCAACAATACTATCCAGGATATTCTCGTTCGCCGTGCTCGCATGGAGGGCAAGAACGCATGTTGGGTACCAGGTACCGACCATGCCAGTATCGCTACCGAGGCAAAGGTTGTAAACCGCCTCGCTCAGCAGGGCATCAAGAAGACCGACCTTACCCGCGAGGAGTTCCTCAAGCACGCTTGGGACTGGACTCACGAGCATGGTGGCATCATCCTCAAGCAGCTCCGCAAACTCGGTGCCAGCTGCGATTGGGACCGCACAGCATTCACCATGGACGAGACCCGCTCTCGTGCGGTCATCCACGTATTCTGCGACCTTTACAAGAAGGGACTCATCTATCGTGGCGTGCGCATGGTTAACTGGGATCCTAAGGCTCAGACTGCGCTCTCCGACGAGGAGGTTATCTACAAGGACGAGCACTCTAAGCTCTACCACTTGAAGTATTATGTAGTAGAGCAGGACTGCCAGCAGGTGGATGAGGAGAACGTGATACACAAGGATGAGAAGGGATACTATGCTGTAGTAGCAACCACCCGTCCTGAGACCATCATGGGCGACTCTGCCATGTGTATCAACCCAGAGGATAAGAAGAATACCTGGTTGAAGGGTAAGCACGTTATCGTGCCTCTCGTAAACCGTGAGATTCCTGTCATCGAGGATACATACGTAGATATCGAGTTCGGTACTGGTTGCTTGAAGGTAACTCCAGCTCACGATATCAACGACCACGCACTCGGTTTGAAGCACGGTTTGGAAACCATCGACATCTTCAACGACAATGGTACTATCAGCGAGGCTGCAGGTCTCTATGTAGGTATGGACCGCATGGACGTGCGCAAGCAGATTTCCATCGACCTTCAGAACGCCGGTCTGATGGAGAAGATTGAGGACTATAATAATAAGGTGGGCTTCTCTGAGCGTACCAATGTGCCTATCGAGCCAAAGCTCTCTACACAGTGGTTCCTCAAGATGCAGCACTTTGCTGACATCGCCCTCCCTCCAGTAATGGACGATGACATCGAGTTCTATCCTAAGAAGTACAAGAACACCTATCGCCACTGGTTGGAGAACATCAAGGACTGGTGTATCAGCCGTCAGCTCTGGTGGGGTCACCGCATCCCTGCCTACTACTTCGACAATGCCGGCAAGAAGGATTTCGTGGTAGCTGAGACAGCAGAGGAGGCTCTGAAACTCGCTCAGGAGAAGAATGCCAACATCAAGGCTGAGGATCTTGAGCAGGAGAGCGACTGCCTCGACACCTGGTTCTCTTCATGGTTGTGGCCTATCTCTCTGTTTGATGGTATCGAGCATCCTGACAATGAGGAGATCAACTACTACTACCCTACTTCCGACCTCGTAACTGGTCCGGATATCATCTTCTTCTGGGTAGCACGTATGATCATGGCTGGCTACGAGTATCGTGGCAAGATGCCATTCAAGCACGTATATTTCACAGGTATCGTCCGCGATAAGCTCGGCCGCAAGATGAGCAAGAGTCTCGGTAACTCACCAGACCCACTGGTTCTGATTGACAAGTTTGGTGCCGACGGTGTTCGTATGGGTATGATGCTCAGCGCTCCTGCAGGCAACGACATCCTCTTCGACGAGAGCCTCTGCGAGCAGGGACGTAACTTCAACAATAAGATCTGGAATGCCTTCCGCCTCGTGAAGGGTTGGGAGACTGCGGATATCGAGCAGCCTAAGAGTGCAGAAATCGCCGTGAAGTGGTTTGATGCCAAGCTCAAGGAGGTGAACGAGGAGATGCAGAAGCAGTTTAAGGACTACCGTATCTCTGAGGCATTGATGACTGTATATAAGCTGTTCTGGGATGAGTTCTCATCCTGGTACCTGGAGATGGTGAAGCCAGCTTACGGCCAGCCTATCGACCAGAAGAGCTACGATGCTACCCTCCGTTTCTTCGATGCCCTCCTGAAGATGCTGCATCCATTCATGCCATTCATCACCGAGGAGCTGTGGCAGCACATCTACGACCGCAAGGATGGCGAGAGCATCATGCGCGAGAAGCTGGATATTCCTGCACCTACAGCTGAGGAGCAGAAGTTGGCAGCCGACATTGAGGCAGTGAAGCAGATTATCGCCGGTGTTCGTACCGTTCGCAACCAGAAGAACATTGCCCAGAAGGAGCAGTTGTCTCTTCAGGTAGTAGGCAAGAACGATTTCGAGGCTTACAACGACGTAACTCTGAAGATGGCGAACCTTGATAAGATTGAGGTCATCGCTGAGAAGAGTGCCGATGCATCAAGCTTCATGGTAGGTACCGACGAGTTTGCCGTACCATTGGGCGACCTCATCGACGTAGCTGCCGAGATTGAGAAGGCAGAGGCTCAGCTCAAGCACTTGGAAGGCTTCCTGATGGGTGTACGCAAGAAGCTCAGCAACGAGAACTTCGTAGCTCACGCACCTGAGAAGGTAGTAGCCTTGGAGCGCAAGAAGGAAAGCGACTCTGTTGAGAAGATTGCTGCCCTCAAGGCAACCATCGAGGAACTCAAGAAGAAATAATAGTATTATATTTAATGTTGAATGTTGAGTGTAGAATGTTGAATTAGTCAAGCTGATTCGTTAGCAAGATTGCAACTCAACATTCAACATTCAACATTCAACATTTTTAATTATGATCAAGAAGCTTTTCACCTTATTTATATGTACGCTATCTCTAGCAGCAACTTTCACCAGTTGCGGTGATGAAGCTATTGATGTAGAAAGCGTCAATAAGCAGACTATCTTCGTTTTCTTTCCATGGACGGGCGACACAAGATACACAGGTCTATATAGTGATTTGAAAAATAACTTAGACAGCATGTGCGAAGGTATTGTTGCCAAGAAAGGCTTGAATAATTCGCGTGTAATGGTCTTCATAAGCCAGAATTACAGGAAGAGCTATCTTATAGATCTTCAATATGACGGCAATACGAAAACCGTCATCCGCGACACGTTGAAGACATACGATGAAGCAACATATACTACAGCTGAAGGATTTGCAGAAATTCTGAATGAGGTGAAACGCCGTGCTGAAGCCCTAAACTATTCGCTCATCATCGGAGCTCATGGCTGCGGATGGACCTACAAGAGCGATTGGGTAAACTATCCTTATATGGCAAGACCTAATGCCGGTTTTGCTCAGAAAGGAAGTACCAGCTACCCTACCGCTACCGGCAATTTCAGCGGAATACAGTATGGTCCCGATCCCAACAAACCTGTCACCCGTTTCTTCGGAAGCGTAAGTTTAGAAGAAAACGCTCTCGACGTTCCTACCCTTGCCGAAGGAATCAAACTCAGCGGCACCAAGATGCAATACATTCTCTTCGATGCATGCTATATGGGCAATGTAGAGACTGCATACGAACTGAAAGACGTCACTAATTTCATGATCAGTTCAAGTAGCGAAGTAATGGGAGCTGGCGTTCCATACAAAACCGTATGGAGCTATCTCAACAGTTCTGCGCCCAACTACTCAGGATTTGTCAACGGAGTTGTCAATTTCTACAAGAATAGTAGCGATCCATTCTGCAACATGGCGGCCATCGACTGCAGACAGATGGATAATCTAGCCCAAGTGATGAAGGAAATCAACAGCAAATATACCCTCTCATCATCCGTTCCGCTCGATTCCATACAGCCTTTGGATGGTTTCTCTCCCAACCTCTTCTACGACATGAGCGTATACGTAGATAGTCTTGTTCCAAGCGGCTCTCTGAAAGACAAATTTAATTCACAGATGAAACTCACAATCAAAGCTGCTGCTCATACCGAACAGGCTTATACAGGGTTAAAGAGTTATAGAGGTACAACCTTTAAAGTGAAAAATTATTGCGGTCTTTCTATCTCCGACCCTAGCCAGCACAACGTAGCTATCAAGGGAAGAGAGAAAACAGCATGGTGGAAAGCTACACACTAATAAGCAATGAAGAGTGAAAGAAACTCCTTATTGGCTTTTAAGAAAAATATTATATAAAAGAATACATGATGGAATATTTTATCATTGAGAATAACGGACAGCAAGCGGGTCCATTCAGCCAGGAGCAACTCGTCCAGAAGGCTATCACACCCGAAACCCTTGTTTGGGCACAAGGCATGAAAGACTGGACTCCTGCTTGGAAAATAGCAGAACTGAAGACAGTTCTAGAAACTGTAGAAGCAATCAAGGCTAATGCTGCCAACAAAGAAGATGCAGAAGGAACATCAGCAGATGCAGCCGGCAACAACGGGACTGAAGCAGCAAACTTTCAGGCTGCAAACCAGCAGGGTTTCCAGCAGGCACAGCAGGAAGCTTACCAGCAAGGCTTTCAGCACGGCGCTGCCATGAACCAGGGCTACAGACAGGAGCCGGAAAAGAAAAAATCGAGCAAGACCCTTTGGAAAATTATCTTAGGTCTTATCGTACTTCTCTTCCTGGTTTTCGCCATAACCAATCCAGGACCTGATGCCCACAAAGAAAAGGTAAAGACTGAGGCAGCCAAGGCTATCGACAAGGCTACAGAAACCAGTGATAACAACTTCTTCACCCAAAGCATCCGTTCCATTGCCAAGATGATGGCAGGAAGCGCTATTGATGAAGTGATGAACCAGCTCTTCGAATACCACAACTATATCGTATGCTCTAAGGGAACCGTTGAGTTTAATGGCAAGCAGCACACCGTAAGCTTCGGAATCCTTGGCAGCGTTTACACGATGAATGCTGATGATATGGTGAAGGCGCTGGAAGGTGCCGACAATCTGCAGATAGAAGAAACCACCAGCTCATCAACCGATGAATCCCCTTCGGTAAGCGATAATAACAGCGATGGTTCAGAAGAAGACGGACTGGGCGCTTCCGTTCAGAAGAAACTGGAAGACAAGGCAAACCAGGCCATGGATCAGGCTGCCGACAAGGTAAGCAAGAAACTGGAAGAGAAAATCAACCAGAAACTCGATGAAGCAACCGATTCTTCAACCGTAGAAAAGATTCTCGACAAGATTCTGGAACTGATCTAGCATCAGAAATCCGAAGAAACATAAGAAATATGACACATTTCTCAATATGACAGCATGGCGGCTTGACGTATATCAAGCCGCCATTGCTGTTTAGTTGACGTGTATCAAAAAAAGCCCCTTTTTCATCATTTTGTCATGTCTTTGTGACAGATATTCAAGAAAAAGGCATTACCTTTGCACCAGAAAACAGTGAGATTGTAAAAGGATAATGTAAAACAGGAGACCTCACATGGAGGCTCCACAAAGAAAGAAAGGAAACAAATTATGATGACGACAGTAATGATTCTTGCAGTTATGGCAGCAATGATTGCCAAGGCTGTAAATGTAAACAACAACATGGAGATGGGCAAGTAAAATTGACCACCGTTCATGAACAAAAGAATAAAGGAAATGGCAGAAATGCCAAGTATTAATTTTTAAAAAAAGGATAACGATTATGAAAACAATGTATGCAAACATCAAGAAGGCCTTGAAGGCTATTCTTGCAAATTACATGACCGCAATGGAAATGTATGGTGAGGCTTTGAACAGAAGCCGTGGCTGTGCTTGCGCATAGGGGTTCCAATCCCTTCATGCTGCGGCATAAACTAGATTGAAAGCAAAAAGTAATTACGTTTAAATAAAGAAAAAGCGTGTAAGTTACCATACTTACACGCTTTTTTTGTATCTTTGCAACCGGTTAGTAAAAATTTTAAAAAGAAGAAACGATGAACTCACAAGATATGATCAGCAGGCTGGAATCGAAAGGCATTCGGCCAACCGCCAACCGCATACTCGTAATGAAGACCCTGATGGGCGAACAGAACCCGCAGAGTCTGAGCAATCTGGAACGAAAGATGGTTTCGATGGACAAGTCGAGCATCTTCCGTACCCTTACCCTCTTTCTGGAACATGATGTGGTACATGCCTTCGAAGATGGGCGAGGCGTACTCTGCTACGAACTCTGCGAAGAAAAAGGGGCTTGCGATCATCACGACGGGCATATTCATTTCTACTGCGAATCTTGCCAGCGTTCCTTCTGTATGGAGGATATCCATATTCCAAGTTTCGAGCTGCCCGAAGGCTTTTACCCCCACTCTATTTCCTTTGTCATCAAAGGCGAATGCCCGGATTGCAGAAAGAAACACCAGTAAAGCGAAAGGTACATTCTGCGTTAATTTAGCATAAATATTTTTGAAATTCTATTGTTTTTCCGATATTATCATTACTTTTGCAAGCGATTATCACGGGGTGCTGAAAGATTCGGCTGAGATGATACCCATTGAACCTGATGCAGGTAATGCTGTCGCAGGGATATTTGATAGCGCTTTATTCTTTCTCTTAAGGCTTTCATCTGGAAGTTCACCGTGTTTGATTACATATTATCTTATCATCGCTTTCGGGCGATAGAAAAAGCGTAAACAAACGGATTATTCATCATATAAAACGAACAGAATATGAAAGTAACTATCAACAACAAAGAGACCGAGACACAGGCTAAAACCATCAGGGAGTTAGCCCAGGAACTCGATTTGCCAGCTACAGGAGTAGCAGTAGCTATCAGTAACGAAATGGTGCCTCGTGATGAATGGGAAAACACAATCATCGCAGAAGGAGCAGACATCGTTATCGTAAAAGCGTTCTGTGGAGGATAACGGTCCCAGAATACTGCGGAAAAGAATCACCCAAAAGTACTTTTCCTACAGAAATGAAAACAAAAATAACAACTCTATAATAAAACAATGGAAAAATTAGTAATCGCAGGCAGAGAGTTTAACTCACGCCTCTTCTTGGGCACAGGAAAGTTTAACAACAATGCCCTCATGGCTGAAGCCATCAAAGCATCAGAAACAGAAATGGTTACTGTTGCTATGAAACGTATCGAACTTGAAGACAAGCAGGACGATCTGCTCTCTCATATCGTGCAGAACCCAAATATCCAGCTCCTTCCTAACACCAGTGGCGTGCGCAACGCCGAGGAGGCTGTCTTCGCAGCACAGATGGCTCGAGAGGCTTTCGGAACCAACTGGCTCAAGCTCGAAATCCACCCAGACCCTCGCTATCTTCTTCCAGACTCTATCGAGACGCTGAAGGCTACCGAGAAACTGGTAAAGCTCGGTTTCGTGGTATTGCCATATTGCCAGGCAGACCCTACCCTCTGCAAGCACCTCGAAGAGGCTGGTGCTGCTACCGTGATGCCACTTGCTGCACCTATCGGTACCAACAAGGGTTTGAGAATGAAGGACTTCCTGCAGATCATCATCGAGCAGGCAACTGTTCCAGTTGTAGTAGATGCAGGTATCGGTGCACCTAGCCACGCTGCCGAAGCTATGGAGATGGGTGCCAGCGCTTGCTTGGTTAACACAGCTATCGCCGTTGCCGGTGACCCTGTAGAGATGGCTAAGGCATTCAAGGAAGCAGTAGTATGCGGTCGCCGTGCTTACGAGGCAGGTCTCGGAGCCATCAGCGATTGTGCTGAGGCAAGTTCTCCTCTCACCGCATTCCTCAACGACTAATTATAATATAGATAATACAAAGGCATGAAGGATGAAGGCAAAGAAGCAGAATGTTCTTTTTACCTTTTTACCCTTTTACCTTTTTACCTTTAAAAAATTATGCCAAACGATAAGAAAGCTTACGCCCAGAGAGAAAAGGCGTATATGCAGGGAAAACTCTTCCCACAGATCAAGGTTGGAATGACCAAGGTTAACCTCACTCCTACTGTTGTGAAGGATGAGCGCGGCATTCCTCATACAGAGCCAAACGCTCCGGTTTATATCTACGATACCAGCGGTCCTTACAGCGACCCTAACTATCAGGTTGATTTGAAGAAGGGCTTGCCAAGAATGCGCGAGCAGTGGATTCTCGACCGCAACGATACCGAGCAGCTCAAGGAAGTTACCAGCGAGTATGGCAAGCAGCGACTTGCTGACCATAGCCTCGACCACCTCCGCTTCGAGCACATCCAGTTGCCTCGCCGTGCACAGGCTGGCAAGCACATCACCCAGATGGCTTATGCCAAGGCGGGCATCATCACTCCAGAGATGGAGTACGTGGCTATCCGCGAGAACATGAACTGCCAGGAGTTGGGCATCGATACCCATATCACCCCTGAGTATGTTCGTGATGAGATTGCCCGCGGACGTGCCGTTCTTCCTGCCAACATCAACCACCCGGAGAGCGAACCGATGATCATCGGCCGCAACTTCCTCGTGAAGATCAATACCAACATCGGAAACTCTGCCACTACCTCCAGCATCGAGGAAGAGGTAGATAAGGCAGTATGGTCTTGCAAGTGGGGAGGCGATACATTGATGGACCTCTCTACCGGCGACAACATCCACGAAACCCGTGAATGGATTGTGCGCAACTGTCCTGTACCAGTAGGCACCGTGCCTATCTACCAGGCTTTGGAGAAGGTAAACGGCAAGGTAGAGGATTTGAACTGGGAGGTATTCCGTGATACCCTCATCGAGCAGTGCGAGCAGGGTGTTGACTACTTCACCATCCATGCCGGCATCCGTCGTCACAACGTGCATCTCGCCGATAGCCGTCTCTGCGGAATCGTGAGCCGTGGCGGTAGTATCATGAGCAAGTGGTGTCTCTATCACGACCAGGAAAGTTTCCTCTATGAGCACTTCGACGATATCTGCGACATCGTGGCACAGTACGACGTAGCCCTTTCTTTGGGCGATGGTCTGCGCCCAGGCTGTATTGCCGATGCCAACGATGCAGCCCAGTTTGCCGAGTTGGATACCATGGGCGAGCTTGTTACCCGTGCCTGGGACAAGAACGTACAGGCATTCATCGAGGGTCCTGGCCACGTGCCATTGCAGAAGATCAAGGAGAACATGGAGCGCCAGCTCGACCACTGTCACGAGGCACCATTCTACACCCTCGGCCCATTGGTTACCGATATCGCTCCAGGTTACGACCACATCACTTCAGCCATCGGTGGCGCCCAGATAGCATGGCTCGGCACCGCAATGCTCTGCTATGTAACACCAAAGGAGCACCTCGCCTTGCCTAACAAGGAAGATGTGCGCACAGGTGTGGTAACCTATAAGATTGCCGCTCATGCTGCCGACTTGGCAAAGGGTCATCCAGGCGCAACCATCCGCGACAACGCCCTCTCCAAGGCACGTTTCGAGTTCCGCTGGAGAGACCAGTTCCACCTCTCTCTCGACCCAGAGCTCGCCTTGAAGTATTTCGAGGAGGCAGGTCATACAGACGGTGAGTACTGCACCATGTGTGGTCCAAACTTCTGCGCAGCCAAGTTGACACACGATTTGAGAAAGTTTAAAAAGTAAGAAAATGTTTTCAGACGAATTAAAGAATATCAGTTGGGAGGAGACCACGGAGCGCATTGCTCGAATGACCGATAACGATGTGCGCCGTGCCCTTGCCAAAGACCATTGCGATGTGAACGACTTCATGGCGCTGATTTCACCTGCAGCCGAGCCATACCTGGAGGTAATGGCGCGTCTTTCCCGCAAATATACCGAGGAGCGCTTCGGCAAGACCATGTCGATGTTCATTCCTCTCTACATCACCAATTCATGCTCTAACTCCTGCGTGTATTGCGGTTTCCATCGTGAGAATCCGATGGCCCGCACCATCCTCACCCCAGAGCAGATTGAGAACGAATACAAGGCAATCAAGCAGTTGGCTCCATTCGAGAACATCCTTCTCGTTACGGGCGAGAACCCGGCAAAGGCTGGTACCCCTTATCTTGCCAAGGCCATCGACATCGCCAAGAAGTATTTCTCTAACGTGAAGATTGAGGTGATGCCGCTCTCTACTGAGGATTACAAGACCCTCGCCGACCATGGTATGAACGGTGTCATCTGTTTCCAGGAGACCTACAACCACGAGCACTACAAGCTCTACCACCCACGTGGCATGAAGAGCAAGTTTGAGTGGCGCTGCGATGGTTTCGACCGCATGGGTATGGCAGGTGTCCATTCCATCGGTATGGGTGTGCTCATCGGCTTGGAGAAGGAATGGCGCACGGATGTTGTGATGATGGCTCATCACCTGCGCTACCTTCAGAAGCATTACTGGAAGACCAAGTACAGCGTGAACTTCCCTCGTATGCGCCCTGCACAGAACGAAGGTTTCCAGCCAAACTGCTTCATGACCGATAAGCAGTTGGCCCAGGCAACTTTCGCCATGCGTATCTTCGACCACGATGTAGATATCTCCTACTCTACCCGTGAGCCAGCCTACATCCGTGACAACATGGCAACACTGGGTGTCACCACCATGTCGGCAGAATCAAAGGTAAATCCTGGTGGTTACCATACCTATCCTCAGGCATTGGAGCAGTTCACCGTAAGCGATGAGCGTACCGCCAAGGTAATCAATGCGAGATTGAAGGAATTGGGCAGAGAGCCAGTCTGGAAGGATTGGGATGCCTCATTCGATTTCTTCGGAAATATCGCAAACGGATAAAGAAGATGTAATTAAACAGAATAAAAAAAAGAGTGTATCATAAATTCATGACACACTCTTTTTTGTTAATATTCTCAGACTGACGCCCCTATAATAGATTATTTCAGATGGATGGTCTGTGTTTTCCCCGTGATATCAGTTACCACGGCGATCCCTCCATCACGAATCTCGACCTTCTCATATTTGGCATCAACTATCACCTTGCCTTTTAAGGTCATAATACCCCAATAACTTGGAATCTCTTCAAAGGCACAATAGGCACCAACAGGTTGCGCTATGCTGCGATAAAGGGGTGGCACGACAACTCTGCCATCCACTTTTATGCCCCATTTCTTTCCAGCCTGATATAATTCCACATGTCCTGCTACAGACTTTTCATGCAAAAGAATCATCTCGCTTGCTTCCTTTTTCTTCTCCTGTAACATCATCTCATCATAGTATTTCTTGCCAAGGCGAGGCATTACAATATGAAGATCTTCATTTTCATTCTTTGGGTTATTGCATCCAATATAGGTCTTCTTCAAATATGAATCCACCAGGTAGTAGTCCTGCTTGCTGTCCATAACCACGATACAACCACAACGAAGAGTGGCACACATCCAATACACATGTTCATAATCACCACGCAAGAAACATACTCGATTACTATCTATAGTAGCCTTCATCATCAAGCCATTGCCTCCTTCATAATAGTACCATTCCTGGCAACCACTATCTACTAAATAATTATAACGATATATCAGGTAATCCCCAAAATTGAACAGGTCATATTTGGAAGGGCAATATGGCCAAGAGAAATGTTCGTAGGTGCGAGACATATAAACATCTCCATATTTGATGAACTCCCAACCTTCTAGCGTAACCACCTTTGGAACATCGTAAACATTGGGACCATCGTCAATAATAGCTCCAGACAACAGGTCATAATAGCAGACCTCCTTTCTGCAATGTCGGTAGAACAGGATGTTTCCATCCAACAGTTTCATGTCATAGTAATCGCCTGGCTCCAAGACTTGTTCTCCCTGCCGGTTCACTACCGTCATCTTTCCATCAGGAAGCTTGATGATGGCAAACTCCCCTCTACTGTCCACAAACTCACGATACTGTATCGTTTGGAGCAATTCTTCATGGCTCATCACTATCATCATTTCTGAGTCTGGATGAATCTGAATATCGTCTTGTTCCCCGTTCATTAGGAAAAACTCTCTATCCTTCGGAGTCTCCTTTCTCTTGCCAACTTTCAGCTTTCCCTCGAACATAGCATTCCAGTTCCATACTTGCGAAGGCAACCCGAACACCCGATATAGTCCCACATTATCTATAATTATGCAGTTCTTCTTTCCCTTAGCCACTCGCAATCCACGTCCCACCATCTGCAGATACTTGGCAAGCGACAAGGTAGGACGAGCCAACTGCACAAACTCAATATCCGGGCAGTCAAATCCCTCCGAGAATATGTCCACATTCACCAACACCTGTATAGGAGCAAGTTCATCAGCAGCCCGCAAGCAAGTAGCCCCCAGTCTATCGCCAACTCCATCAGCAGCCCGCAAGCAAGTAGCACCCAGGCGGTCCCATCCCGCACAATCTGGCGAGACCTTTGATGGTCCGCCATCCTTAGAGCGTAGCGGTTCCGAGCACCGAGTAGGGCGGTTTCCTCCCTCTCCCCTGAGGGTGAGAGGGTCGGGGTGAGAGGTGGAGCCCTCTTTGGAAAGAGGGACGGGGTGATTCGAAAAAGAAAGATTAGAAGCTTTGAACCTTTGAATAAGTTCTTTTCGTAAAGAACTTGGCGTTTTACTATCAATAGCAACAGCCGCTATGCCGTGTTCTCTGTAGAACTCGGCAATAGCATTAGCATGACTGATATTGATAGCATACACGATGCCCTTCCTGTCTTTGCCAAATTCTTCCAAACTCTGATAGAGCCTTTCGATACTCGGTTTCTTATTCAGCAACATATCCATTTCCTTGTTCTGGTAGTCACCATCAGCCCCTCGCTTCTGCAAGGAGTCGATGAGCCGTTGCGTCACACCATCCGATTTGATGCTCACAAAATCATATGTCGCCAATCTTCCCTTGCTGATAAATTCAGGAACACTCCACGACTGCACCAAGACATCAAACAGATCAGTGAATCCCTTACCATTCAATCGGCAAGGTGTTGCTGTCAGTCCCAGGAACTTAGCTTTCGGGAATCTATCCCACATTCCCTTGTAAGTCTTGGCAAGGGCATGGTGCGCCTCGTCAATCACAATCATCCCCGGTTCTTCCTCTATCTCGTCATAGTGCTTCGACAACCATTGTATCGACACAGCCTTGATAGGAACATTGAATGCGCCAGCCGACAAACAATCTGGCGAGACCTTTGATGCTCCACTCATCCCCAGGTGGTCACCAAGTCCCTCAGCAGGCCGCAAGCAAGTAGCACCCAGGCGGTCCCATCCCGCACAATCTGGCGAGACCTTTGATGGTCCGCCAACCTTAGAGCGAAGCGGTTCCGAGCACCGAGTAGGGCGGTTTCCTCCCTCTCCCCTGAGGGTGAGAGGGTCGGGGTGAGAGGTGGAGCCCTCTTTAAGGGTAAAGAGGGACGGGGTGATTTTCGAAGAATTGACAGGGTGGTTCGAAAAATCCTTATAAAGAAGGGATGGGGTTTTAGAAAAAACTCTTTCAATAGTTTCTCGAATCTGAGAAACCAACTCCCTTCTATGGGCAACAATCCAAACATTGCAATTAGAATGTTCCCTCAAAAACGATTCTACGACCGAAGCGAGTAGAACCGTTTTTCCCGTACCCGTTGGCATTTGTGCCATTACGGATCGATGAAGGCGCAACGCCTTCTCAATCCGTTCCTTCATATCCTCTTGGTAATCAAATAACTTTATTTCCTTCATTATTTAAGGGTCTCGTTGACTTTACTCCAGTCTTTATTCATCAAATCCTTGATGACGCTATGAATCTTCAAGGCATATTTTGTTCTAGGATGATTGCCATACTGTGTTCCTCTCAGAATACCTTCATAGAAGATGGTTACGATGATTTCTGTCTGTTTTCTATACATCATATATTCATCATATTTCTTGTTGCAGAGGAAGGATTTGTGTTGGGTGTTGTTGATTTCCATAATGTATATTTATGATAATTATTCTTAATAATTCACTTAAAAGTGAACAATCTATCAATAAAATTATTATTTTTGTAACATAGAGAATGGCATTATTACCATTGAAAAGAATATGATAACAGATATAGAAAGTGCAACCTTTGAAATTTAAGCGTTATGATACAGAATAAATTATTCCGTGATTGCCTCGCTGCGATACCTGCCGAGCAAAAGGCAGAGTTCGATTTGTCTTTCGGTATTGCCGAGCGCATTAGTGAGATTCTGAAAGCCAAGGGTCTCACCCAAAAGGATTTCGCCCGCTTGCTCAACAAGCGAGACTCAGAAATCTCCAAATGGCTAACAGGCAGACATAACTTCACGACTCAAACCATTGCTCGTATAGAAACTGCCTTAGGAAGTAAACTCATTAGCATAGCCCATTGATTGGGCTATGCCAATAAGCATATTCTAAAACACCAAGAAATTCACAATAAATCAACAAAATCCCCCGAATACAAGTTGTAAACTATAAACTATTAACTTTAAACTTCCCTCTCCCAGCGGTCCCATCCTGCACAATTTGGCGAGGGCTTTGATGCCCCGCCATCCTTAGAGCGTAGCGGTTCCGAGCACCGTAAGTATCCGCTCAACGCCGTATTGCATATCTCAAAAAAATATTGTACCTTTGCACGGCGGCATCATTTTTCTAATTTTGAGACAAGAATACGCAATTTAGCCCTCCATCAGCACAAGCTAATGGAGGTTATACCTTAATTTGACTAAATATTAAATTCATTTTTATTGTTCCTCATCTTCCCAGAACTCAGGAAGAAGAGTATAATACTTATCCTCAGGCGTAGAATCTATGTGCTTCAACACATAACAAAGCCAACGCTCAGGATTTTTATCTAGCACCTTACATGTAATGGTGATATACAAAACCAGTACATAAACCTATATCCACTTATCCAAATAACATTTAAAATCCTCTATACTTATAACCTCCACTTTAGGAAAAGGAATATCTTCCAGGACCTTAAAGTGCTTGTCTTCTGTAACAATACACTTTGCATTTGCAGCAATGGCACAATCTACAAACTTATTGTCATCTTTATCTGCCTCAATTAAAGCAAAAGTATAATGAGGATCTTTGCGAATTATATTGGGTCTAGTCAATATAGCATAAACTATGGCTTCAGAAACTTGAGGGGATATATTACGAGATAAAACCTCTGAATACTCCTCTATTATTTCATTGGACACACAAAGGTTATAATCGCCACTAAGAAAAGCATTCCACACCTTACGATACGGACTTCTAGGGGCGATTGACATAATCAAACTATTTGTATCCAATACAATATTCATAACCTAAAGATTATAATATTGGTTTATTGTATGGAGTACGTTCATGGAGATGCCGGAAACTCTCGATACGTTCTTCATTCAGGGTTCCTTCATTCCACATTCTATCTAATTCAGCATCAGCCATCTGAACAAAATAATCGGAGATTACCTTATTCAAATCTCGCAAAGCCTCAGGAGTCTTGATAAATGACAGCATATCGAGGATTTGCAATTGAGCTTGATTCATTGTTGCTACCTGTGCCATAATAATTCATTTTATTAATATCTAACCGCAAAATTACACTTTTTCCTCGAAACCACCAAGAGAATCACAAGAAATCTGCAAGTTATCTGCAAATAACCACGAAATCAACCGTAAACTATAAACTATTAACTGTAAACTATAAAGTAAGCATCCAACCCCTATGACAATACAACTCCATCCCCAGT
>ULWA01011198.1_pt1 | contig 25049 bp, 17 predicted proteins | sample 1959991 | NCBI WGS metagenome assembly ULWA01 (sample SAMEA4835802, study PRJEB28245) | human gut metagenome | biome: gut microbiome; material: fecal sample | place: Denmark | collected 2008
AAAAAGCAAAAATTTTTGGTACTCTCCGCATTATTTATTATTTTTGCAGATGTTATGAGAATAGACATTATTACAGTATTACCAGAGATGCTGGAGGGTTTCTTCAATGAATCCATCCTGGCACGTGCGCAGAAGAAGGGTCTCGCAGAGATTCATCTGCACAACCTGCGTGACTACACATTAGATAAATGGAAGCGTGTGGACGACTATCCATACGGCGGAAGTGCCGGCATGGTGATGCAATGTGAACCAATAGACCGTTGCATTGCTGCGCTGAAGGCGGAGCGCGAGTATGATGACGTGATTTATGTTTCGCCAGATGGTGAAACTTTCAACCAAAAGATAGCCAACGAAATGTCGATGCAGGGTAACCTCATCATCCTCTGCGGTCACTACAAGGGTATTGACCAGCGTGTGCGCGACCATCTCATTACCCGAGAAATCAGTGTAGGTGATTATGTGCTGACGGGTGGCGAACTTGCTGCAGCCATCATCTCAGATGCCGTCATCCGACTGGTTCCGGGTGTTATCAGCGACGAACAGAGCGCACTTTCCGACTGTTTCCAGGACGATATCCTTGCCGCCCCTATCTACACCCGTCCTGCCGACTACAAGGGATGGAAGGTTCCGGAGATTCTGCTCAGTGGCAACGAAGCCAAGATTCGCCAGTGGGAATTCGACCAGGCCATGGAAAGAACCAAGCGCCTGCGCCCTGACCTACTGAAATAAGAAGAAATCATTGCTGATTACTATCATACCCAGAACGGTGATTTTTAGGCACGGTGTAATCCGTTCCTAAAAATCACCGTTCTACTCATTCTCAAGCCATATACTAAAACTCTACACCTTATTTATCAACTACACCTTATTAATATTATTCTTTTTCTACGCATTTTTCGCAGAAAGCCTCACCCAGCATGAAACCTTCTTCGTAGAGGCGTTCCAGTTTATCGGTATCCTTCTCTATTCTGCCAACTTCCAACGGACGGATTGGACGGATACAGGTAATCTTACCCGCAGCCTCCAGATCATCTACAAGCTGGATCTGTTCGTTATAAGCCCGATGACGGTGACTCAGAGCCACACGTAGGCGAGGATAGTTCTTATATAAATAAGGTATCTTATGGTCTTTGCCCATATCACGCCATCCTTTGTTGCGAGTCAGGACAACCACATTGTGTTGCCACCCCATGTCAATGGCGTGCTGTACCGGAATACTGTCCGCAATACCACCATCCAACATCGGAATGCCATCCACTTCCACAATCTTGCTCACATATGGCAAACTGCTGGAAGCACGCACAATATCCAGTGCACGCTGCCTGTCATGATTCTCGGAAAGATACATAGCCTTGCCCGTAAGACAATTGGTAGTAACCATCTCGAAACCATCGGCATACTTAAAATAGGTATCAAAATCGAAAGGCAAGAGCTGGTTCGGAAACTTATCGTAGAGCAATTTGCGGTCGAAGATACACCCCTGAGTCACCAGATGGCGAATACCGATATACTGGTATCGGGCCAGATAATCGATGTTAGAGATACGGGCACGCCGAGGCTGGCGGCTCATATACGACATGCCATTACATGCCCCAGCCGATACAGCCACCGTATAAGGGAAATGAACATCATGCTTCATGAAGGCATCCAGTACCCCACTGGTGAAGACCCCTCGCATGCCTCCTCCCTCAAGAACCAAACCTGTTGTTTTCAAATTCAATTTCATAACACACTCTCTGCTTTTAAAATTCTGAAAATAATTATATTTTGCTCGCAGCATAGACAATTTTCTTACATTTTGTCTAGCAAAAAGCCGTTTTTATATTAATTATTTATAAATTTACGCGTTTTATTCAATTTTGCTTGCAAAGATACGTATTTTTTGGGAAATAATTGCTAACTTTGCAAGCAAAATAATGTAAAAAACTAAAAATATGTTCAGCAAAGAGACTTACATCAGCCGCAGACAGGAGCTGAAGAAGCTTGTGAAAAGCGGCGTAATTATACTTTTCGGAAACAATAATTCACCATGTAATTTCCCTAACAACGGATATTACCCTTTCCGTCAGGACTCGACATTCCTCTATTATTTCGGATTGCAGCGCGACGGTCTGGTAGGTGTGATAGATATAGACAACGATATTGAAACCCTGATTGGCGACGACATCGACCTCGTAGACATCGTATGGTACGGAAGCGTTGACAGTGTTCATGATCTTGCAGCACAGGTAGGCGTTCACAACTCAGCACCTATGAAAACGCTCAAGACTATCTGCAACGACGCCATGTCGAAGAAGCGCAAGATTCATTTCCTGCCACCTTACCGCTACGACATCAAACTGCAGATATTCGACCTTCTGGGTATCCATCCTAACCAGCAGAAAGAAGAGGCCAGCATGGACCTCATCAAGGCTGTTGTGAAGATGCGTTCAACTAAGACCCAGGAAGAAATCGAGGAATTGGAGCGTGCTGCTGTCATCGGATACAAGATGCATACCACAGCGATGAAGCTCGTACGTCCGGGTGTAACAGAAAAATATGTTGCAGGTCAGGTAAGCGGCATTGCCCACTCTTACGGAGCCATGGTCAGTTTCCCAACTATCTTCAGTCAGCACGGTGAAATTCAGCATGGTTATCCATCTATGAATGTACTGGAAGAAGGCAGACTGGCACTCTGTGATGCAGGTGCAGAAACTATGAACAACTACTGTTCAGACAACACCCGCACCATGCCGGTGAGCGGAAAGTTCAGCCAGCGCCAGTTGGAAATCTACTCTATTGTAGAAGAATGCCACGACCATGCACTGGATGTAGCCAAGCCAGGCGTAAAATGGGCTGACGTACACTTCTCTGTTTGCCGCCTGCTCTTCGACCGCATGAAGGAACTCGGACTTGCAAAGGGTGATACAGAAGAGGCTGTAAAGGCTGGAGCACACGCCATGTTCCTGCCTCATGGTTTGGGCCACATGATGGGAATGGATGTTCACGACATGGAGAACCTCGACCAGATTAACGTTGGTTTCGACGAAGAGGTACGCCCTAATCTGGAGCAATTCGGTACCAACTGCCTGCGTATGGGTCGCCGTCTGCAGGAAGGTTTCGTGGTAACCGACGAGCCGGGAGTTTACTTCATCCCTGCCCTCATCGACGACTGGAAGGCATCCGGTCACTGTGCAGAATTCCTCAACTTCGACAAGATTGAGACCTATAAAGATTTCGGTGGTATCCGAATTGAGGACGATGTACTCATCACCAAAGATGGTTGCAGATTCCTGGGCAAAGACCGCATACCTTATCATCCAAAAGATGTTGAGGTGTTCATGGCAGCCAACAAGGAATAAAATTCCTGAAAGAGAAATCATTTCAGAAAAAGGAATCAGAGAGAAGATATAACAAGAACATTAATATAAAGAGAAAAGAATTCATGAAGAAAACTATGATTGTTGCGGCCTTGATGGCTTTGGTAGCCACAGGAGCAAATGCGAAGAAAGCTGCAGACTCTGCAGAAGTAGCAAAGAACAAACCTGTATTTACTGTAGTAAAGCAGAATCCTATCACTAGCATCAAGGACCAGAACCGCAGTGGTACGTGCTGGGCTTACTCTACCCTCAGCTACTTCGAGAGCGAAATCTTGAAGAAGACAGGCAAGACCTACGACCTCAGCGAAATGTTCGTAGCCAACAAGACTTATATGGACCGCGCCACAGTGGCTGTAAGAATGCACGGCGACGTGAGCTTCTCTGAGGGTGGTAGCGCCTACGATGTACTCTATGCTTTGCAGCACTATGGTATTGTACCTGAGTCTGCCATGCCTGCACCAGGTTCATTGACAGGTGACTCTTTGGCTAACTTCGGTGAGTTCTTCAATGTAATGACTCCATACGTAGAGGCAGTAGCAAAGAGCACAGCTAAGAAGCTTTCTCCAGCCTGGAAGAGCGGTCTTCAGGGCATTATCGATTCTTACATCGGTAAGGCTCCTGAGAAGTTTACATACGAGGGCAAGCAGTATACTCCACAGAGCTTCTGCCAGAGCCTCGGTTTGAATCTTGATGATTATGTAACCATTACCAGCTACACCCACCACCCAATGTGGAGCAAATTTGCTGTTGAGGTACAGGACAACTGGCGCTGGCCTTTGAGCTACAACGTTCCTATGGAAGACATCTGCAAGATTATCGACAACGCTGTAAACAACGGTTACACAGTAGCTTGGGGCGGTGACGTAACAGAAGATGGTTTCACTCGCAAGGGTCTCGGTATCGCTTACGACGTAAAGAAGGTTCGCTCTATGGCCGGTACAGATGCTGACCATTGGTTCAAGCTCTCTAAGGACGAGAAGAAGGAGAAGTTTGATTCTCTCGGCGTAAATGCTCCTGAGATTGTTCCTACACAGGCTATGCGTCAGGAAGCATTCGATAATTGGGAGACAACTGACGACCACGGTATGCACATCTACGGTATCGCTAAGGATCAGAACGGCAAGGAGTACTACATGGTTAAGAACTCTTGGGGCGAGTATGGTGACTACAAGGGAACCTGGTACATGACCAAGGCTTTCGTAGCTTACAAGACTATGGACTTCATGGTTAACAAGAACGCCCTTCCTAAGGACATCCGCAAGAAGCTCGGAATCTAGGAGAGTTTTAATAGTTAAAAGTTTATAGTTAACAGTCTATAGGTTTTCTATGGACATTCTCCTAAACAAAAATATTCAAGGGGCAGCAAGCCGATGAGTTTGCTGCCTTTTTTGTTGCCAAGAAAATCTCTTATTTACTTATTTTGGGTTGCCAACAAGTCTTATTTTTACTTATTTCTAGGTAATTTAGTAAAATTCCTCCCTAAACATTTCCTTTTGTCATTTTATTTTCGTAACTTTGGGGGCAGAAATAAAAAATAATTAAAATGCATTTTAAATGGAATTACGAATCACCAACACCTGAACAGCAAAAAGCAGCTGAAGAATTAGGCGCCAAGCTAAATATGAGCCCAGTTCTTGCCCATTTGCTCATCAAGCGCGAGATTACGACAGAGTCTGCAGCCAAACGGTTCTTCCGTCCACAACTCTCAGATCTCATCAATCCATTCCTGATGAAAGACATGGATATTGCCGTAGACCGCCTGAACGATGCTATGGGTAGAAAGGAACGTATCCTTGTTTACGGAGACTATGACGTAGACGGATGCACCGCCGTTGCCCTGGTGTACAAATTCTTGCAGCAATTCTATTCAAACATCGACTACTACATTCCCGACCGCTACGACGAAGGTTACGGAGTGAGTAAGAAAGGAATTGATTTTGCTCATCAGACTGGTGTAAAACTGATTATTATTCTAGACTGCGGAATCAAGGCTATTCAGGAGATAGAATATGCCAAGAGTCTGGGAATAGACTTCATCATCTGCGACCATCACGTTCCTGACGATGTGATGCCACCTGCTGTGGCCATACTCAATCCGAAGCGTCCTGACGATCCATTCCCATTCAAGCATCTCTGCGGATGCGGTGTAGGGTTCAAGTTTATGCAGGCTTTTGCCAAGAACAACAACATTCCGTTCTCCAGGCTCATTCCTCTGCTCGACTTCTGCGCCGTGAGTATTGCTGCCGACATTGTGCCGGTGGTAGATGAGAACAGAATACTCGCCTTCCATGGTCTTAAGTTGCTGAATACCAATCCAAGTATCGGTCTGAAATCCATCATCGACATCTGCGGACTGAACGGACGCGAGCTCTCTATGAGCGATATTGTGTTCAAGATTGGTCCCCGCATCAATGCTTCAGGCAGAATGGAGAACGGCAAGCTGAGCGTAGATCTGCTGGTAGAAAGAGACTATTCCTCAGCCCTGCGCATGGCCAGACACATCAATGAGTACAATGAGCAGCGCAAAGACATAGACAAGCAGATGACTGAAGAAGCCAACGGCATCGTATCGCGTCTGGAAAGCATGAAACACAACTCCAGCATCGTGCTCTATGATGAAGGTTGGAAAAAGGGAGTCATTGGCATTGTTGCTTCCCGACTCACCGAAATCTACTTCCGCCCTACCATTGTTCTGACCCGGGATGGTGATATGGCTACAGGTTCAGCACGTAGCGTAACGGGATTTGACATCTACTCAGCCATCAAGAGTTGCCGCGACCTCCTGCTCAATTTCGGTGGTCATACCTATGCTGCCGGACTTACCTTGAAGTGGGATAAGGTTAGAGAGTTCAGAGACAGGTTCCAGCATTATGTAGAAGAGCATATTTCGCCTCAACAGACAGAACCGATGCTCAACATAGATGCTGAAATTGACTTTAAAGACATTACCAAGCATCTGCAGGCCGACTTGAAGCGCTTCTCTCCTTTCGGTCCATGTAACCAGAAACCTATTTTCTGCACCAACCGGGTATATGATTATGGTACCAGCAAGGTGGTGGGCAGAGAACAGGAACACATCAAGTTGGAACTGGTAGACTCAAAATCGAGCACGGTCTTAAACGGCATCGCTTTCGGTCAGAGTGCAGCTGCCCGCTACATCAAGAGTAAGCGAAGTTTCGACATAGCCTTCACCATAGAAGAGAATATTTTTAAGAAAAACCAAGTTCAACTTCAGATAGAAGACATCCGTCCAAACGAAGGATGAGGTACTTAGCCCTATGCATGGATTAGGCACTGATTACTCGGATTACACGGATTTGTAGAGCAAATCCGTCAGGACGCAAAAGCACCGAAATCTGCAAGGGCAAAAGTTTCAAAAAATGGCAGATAAATATCAAGAAATACTACGTACATATTGGGGGTATCCTGACTTTCGCGGCATACAACGAGACATCATCGAGAGTATAGCCCGAGGTGAGGATACCCTCGGTCTTATGCCTACAGGTGGCGGTAAATCCATCACCTTCCAGGTTCCAGCCCTTGCCCAAAAGGGCGTCTGCATTGTGGTAACTCCACTCATTGCGCTGATGAAGGATCAGGTACAGCATCTCAAAGCCCGCAACATCCTGGCTGAAGCCATCTACACAGGATTGTCGCGCCAAGAGATTCTCCGAATATTAGAAAATTGTATTTTCGGTGAAATCAAGTTTCTGTATGTTTCACCAGAACGTCTTTCTTCAGAATTGTTCCAAACTAAATTGCGCCACATTCCGGTGAGTTTCATCACGGTAGATGAGGCTCACTGCATCAGCCAGTGGGGTTACGATTTCCGCCCGTCTTATCTCGAAATTGCAAAAATAAGAGATATGAAGCCCGGTGTACCAGTCCTTGCTCTTACAGCTACGGCCACTCCCGATGTAGTAGAAGATATCCAGAACCAGCTTCACTTCAAGAAGCAAAACGTATTTAAAATGAGTTTTGCCCGCAAGAATCTTGCCTATGTGGTGCGCACCACCAACGACAAGTTGACCGAAATGGTTCATATCCTGCAGTGTACCCAAGGCTCGGCAATCATTTATGCGAGAAGCCGAAAACGAACCAAGGAGATGGCAGAACTTCTGAACAAACAAGGTATTTCTGCTACATTTTACCATGCCGGACTGGATTCCGACGTGAAGGATATCCGACAGAAAAACTGGCAAAATGACGAGATAAGGGTAATGGTAGCAACCAATGCTTTCGGCATGGGAATAGACAAGTCAGATGTGAGAATGGTAATTCATATAGATTGTCCAGATTCCCTGGAAGCCTATTTTCAAGAGGCGGGACGAGGCGGAAGAGACGGCGAAAAGGCTTATGCTGTGCTGCTCTACAACCAGAGCGATGAAAACAAACTCATGAAACGCATAGACGAAACCTTTCCAGACAAAGAATTCATCAAAGACGTTTACGAGCATCTTGCTTACTTTTTCCAGGTGGCAGTTGGAAGCGGAATGGGACAGACTTTCATGTTCGAGATAGAGAAGTTCTGCTTCACCTACAAGTACTTCCCTACTCGCGTAGACTCGGCTCTGCGCATTCTGGAGCGCTCAGGCTATATCCACTACGAGGACAATCCTGACGGAAAAGCAAGAATCAGATTTAACATCAGCCGAAATGATCTCTATCTGCTAGAGAATGTTTCAGATAAGGAAGAGTCTGTTATTACGGGGCTTCTGCGTAATTACGGCGGTCTGTTTACCGACTATGTTTACATTGATGAGTCGCTGATAGAGCGTGTAAGCGAACTAAACCGTCAGCAGGTATACATGATTCTGAAAAATCTGAGTGCCCGCCACATCATCGACTTCATTCCCCGCCGCAAGACACCTTATATCAGCTACACGCGTCCTAGGGAAGATGGTTTCAGAGTTATCATCCCTGAGGAGGTATGGGAAGTACGCAAGAAACAGTTTACTGCCCACATCAAGAGCATTATCAATTATGCAAAGAACGACAGCATCTGCCGTTCGCGCCAGCTTCTGAGTTATTTTGGCGAAAAAACGAAAATGAAGGACGACTGTGGGATATGTGATGTCTGCATAGACCACAAAATACCCCAGAAGCAAACTATTATATCAGAAATTCTAGACTTGCTGAAAGACGGAAAGCCACATGACATTACAGAATTAAACCAACTGAAATATGATTCAGAAGATATGGCTGCAGTTCTTGAAGAAATGGTTGTGGAGAATATGATGAATGTTGAGGAAGATGAAATCCGGCTTGAACCGAAACCGGAAATGAAACCCTAATATCTTATAAGTCCTGAAGGAGTAAAAGCTTTTCAGAAGAGAGATGCTTTTGCCTTTTCAGGGCTTTTTGTATATGCCAGCATTGGGATTTCGCATACGCCAGCAGCGAGATTTGTATATGCCAGCAACTTATACCCCCATATAAACATGAAAAAAGGGAACGACACCTCTCGGGCCATTCCCTTTTCAACATTATGTACGAGAAAAAAATTAGTTATTCTCAGGGCGAAGTTTACGAACTGTAACACCAGCCTGCCACATTTCCTTGTTGCGCATAGCCTCGAGTTCAGCGTTCAACTTCTCGCGGTAATCAGCCTGAGAGTTCTTGTCGATAGAAATCTGAGCCTCGTTACCAGTCTTTACAGAGTAGTACAACCACTCCATTACAGGCTTGATAGCCTCACGGAAACGAGGAGCCCAGTCAAGAGCACCACGCTGAGCTGTTGTAGAACAGTTAGCATACATCCAATCCATACCCTTAGCACCGAAGAGAGGGCCAAGGCTCTGTGTGAGCTCCTCAACAGTCTCGTTGAAAGCCTCAGATGGTGAGTGACCATTCTCGCGGAGCACGTCATACTGTGCCTCCAACAATCCCTCAATTGCACCCATCAATGAGCCACGCTCACCTGTGAGGTCAGAAGTAGCCTCACGCTGGAATGTTGTCTTGAACAAATAACCGGCACCGATACCGATACCGAAGGCAATAGTCTTCTCCTCTGCCTTACCAGATGCATCCTGGTATACAGCGTAAGAGCAGTTCAAACCACGACCCTCGCAGAACATAGTGCGGAGAGAAGTACCAGAACCCTTAGGAGCAACCATGATTACATCAATATCCTTTGGTGGAACAACGCCTGTGCGGTCGCTCCAGTTGATAGCGAAACCATGTGAATAATACAAAGTCTTACCTGCTGTGAGGTGTGGCTTAATCTTTGGCCAGCATGCAATCTGACCGGCATCAGAAAGCAACATACAGATGATAGTACCTTTTTCAGCAGCTTCCTCGATAGAGAACAGAGTCTTACCAGGAACCCAACCATCCTTCAGACACTTCTCGTAGGTCTTACCCTGACGCTGTCCGACGATGACGTTGAAACCATTATCGCGAAGGTTACAAGCCTGACCAGGACCCTGGATACCATAACCGATAACTGCGATTGTTTCGTTCTTCAATACTTCACGTGCTTTCTCCAATGAAAATTCATGACTGGTGACAACAGTTTCCATTACGCCACCGAAATTCATTTCTGCCATAATTTTTAATTTTTTGTGCGACTTGCCGTTTGTGGAGCCGCGGGTTATACTTGTCCATACGGATGCGAGCTGTATTCTTATCCAAAGAGAGCCTGTTTGATCCGTCCACCCCCTATCCAAGAAGGCGGCTCTGGGTTTATTCTTATTTTCTGAGTGCAAAGGTAAGCAAATAAAATGAAACTACCAAATTTTTCTTTCAATTTTTAATAAATTTAGCCTTACTTCTTACAACTTCCACCTCATTTGCGTCATTTTTGCCGGTTTTTGTTATCTTTATGCAGTATTCTTGCACTTTTTCCGCCTCACTCGTTTCTTCCAAATAGAAATGAAGTTGGTCTCCCTGGTGACTTTCTGCTACGTAAGCTATCTCAAATCTTTGCAAAAAGTGAGTTTTGTAATAATCCAGATCAAAGAGGTCGAGGATATGTTCGATGTATTTCACCGAGTTGATGTGCCCGTTAACATCTACATCATGATAATAGGTGTCAATGGTTCTCACCAGCTTGGCATCCTTGCCCATTTTCACTCTCGAACTTGCCTGGATAGGACAAGGTTTTTCCGAATCAATATATTCTTTGATGAGTCCGTCGTGAATTTCAAAAATATCAACAGGCTGTCGGGTCTCCGTATCAATCATTGCCCACACGCTCTTGCCGTAACCGTAAACCTTGGCTTCTTCGGATGATGATGTCTTGCCGCAGATTTTGAAATCTCGGGATGTGAAATATTTCATGGCACTCTCGCACCAGGTTTCTACCACAAAGCGGTCGTAAGACTTCGGCATCTCTGTCATCTCAATGGCCAGTCGGCTGAGAACCCATGTCTTGTGTCGGGGCATGAGGTAGTTCATACCGAACCCGCGGTCGTTGCTGTGAAAATCGGCAGCATTGAGCAGATGATTTCCGAGATGCCCCATAAAGAGGTGGCTGCTGAAATCGCAGTGGAAAGGCTCCGAAAGAAATTCGTAACGCCCTACCTTATCTAATATTTTCTGTTCCATAATATCTGTCTCGTCCTTTTATCTTGTTGTTTGTCTTGTTGTTTTAAACCGAAAAAGCCCCCTGCTCCGCTAGTTTGAAGCCAGGGGAACAAAGGGCATCAAAATATGAAAGAAATCTAATCTTCTGAATTCTGCTTGAGATAATCAGAGATGGGTTCGTCAAAACTTCTCGTAACAGCGATTCTGCCGCTTCGGGTATACTGAAGGAGGCAGTTGTAGCTGTTGAGCTGCTGGAAGAGGTCGGCGATGTCTTCGGTAAGTCCTGCCAGGAGCACGGTGCTGTAAGTAGGATTCACCTCCATCATGCGGGCATCATGCTTGCGGATGGTGCGCGAAACCTCTGGATTTTCGAGCAATACCGGAGTGGAAATCTTGAAGAGAGCCACTTCATGGATGAAGATCTGGTCGTCGGAGTAGTAATCGCTCTTCACCACGTCAATCTTCTTCTCTATTGCCTTGTTGATTTTCTCAATCTGCTCTTCATCACTCCAAACCGTGATGGTATACTTGTGTATATTCTTGATACTGCTGGCCGAAACATTCAAGCTCTCGATGTTTACCTGTCTGCGAGTAAACACGGCGGTAATCTGATTCAGGATACCGGCAATGTTTTCTGAGTAAACAAGCAATGTATATAATTTCTTTTCGTTGTTATTCTCCATTTTTCCAAATTTTAAAATAATCGGTTACTTTTCGGAGTCTTTCCTTTTCGGAGGATGCTCCCTCTTGAAGGAATTTACACCTTATTATATATATAGCCGAGAACTTTTAATAATTCAACTCGAGTTGCATCTCATCTACACTCTTGCCCGGCAGCGTCATCGGAACGATGTCTTCATTCTCCTTGATGGCGCACTCCAGCAGGTAAGGACCCTTGGTGCTGATCATCTTCTCCACCTTAGCCTGAAGGTCCTTGCGGTCTATTACCACATCGTATGGTATGCCGTAGGCCTTGGCAATCTCTGCATAATGAGGATTCATCATGTGGGTGAAGGAGTGACGGCCGCCGAACATCAGGTCTTGCCACTGGCGCACATTGCCCAGATAGTTGTTGTTCAGCAGAATCATCTTTACCGGTGCCTGCTGCTCCATGATGGTGCCTAGTTCCTGGATGTTCATCTGGAAACCGCCGTCGCCGAAGAAACAGCAGATGGTGCGGTCGGGAGCTCCGAAGGTGGCACCGATGGCTGCCGGAAGGCCGAAGCCCATGGTTCCGAAACCACCACTGGTTACGATGCTCAGCTTCTTGGTAAACTTGAAGTAGCGGCTACTGATCATCTGGTTCTGACCTACGTCGTTTACGAGAACAGCCTCATTATGAGTAGCTTCCGTTACCACGTTAGTCACCTCGCCCATAAGCAGCGGTCCCTCTGTAGGGTGGATATCCTTCTCTATTACCTTTTCCTGTTCCTGCTGGCGGTATTCCTCGAAGGAATCTCTCCACTCGCGGTGAACATTCTTGTTCAGCAGACGGGTAATGGCTGGCAGACTCTGTTTGCAGTCGCCCACAACAGCCACATCGGTCTTGATAACCTTATCAATCTCAGCCTTGTCAATGTCTAGGTGAATAATCTTAGCCTGGGGAGCATACTTAGAAGGCACGCCTGTGATACGGTCGCTGAAACGCATACCGATGGCGATGAGCACATCACACTCCTGGGTCTTCATGTTGGTAGCATAAGAACCGTGCATGCCGAGCATACCCATGTTGAGCGGGTGATTGCTAGGCAGGGCAGAAAGACCGAGCAAGGTTCTGCCGGCAGGGATATCTGCCTTCTCGAGGAATTCGATGAGTTCATTATGTGCACCGCCAAGCTCTACTCCATGACCCACGAGGGCGAATGGTTTCTTGGCATTGTTGATGAGTTCGGCAGCTTCAGCCACCGCCTTTTCATCTATCGTAGGATAAGGGTTGTAAGATGTAACCTTCTCACATTTCACTGGTTCCCACTCGCATGTAGCCACCTGCGCATTCTTTGTAAAGTCGAGCACCACAGGTCCCGGACGTCCGCTGCGGGCGATGTAGAAAGCACGGCTCACAGCCCATGCCACATCCTCGGCACGGCGTATCTGGTAAGACCACTTGGAGATTGGCTGGGTAACACCCACGAGGTCTACCTCCTGGAAAGCATCGGTACCCAGGGCACCTACGCCTACCTGTCCGGCGATGACTACGATTGGTGTAGAATCCATCATGGCATCAGCGATGCCGGTCAATGTATTAGTAGCTCCAGGACCACTAGTGACAAGAGCGACGCCCACTTCGCCGCTGACTCGGGCATAACCCTGTGCAGCGTGAGCAGCAGCCTGCTCGTGACGTACCAATATGTGGTCAAACATCTTCTTTTCACCTCTCGTGTAACCGTACAGTGCATCAAACACTGGCATGATGCTGCCGCCCGGATATCCGAAGATAGTTTTAACATCCTCGTTTTTCAGGGAGCGCATCAGTGCTTCGGCTCCTGTTATTACTTCTTTTGCCATTTATATGTTATTATTCTGAATAATTCAAAAACTTTTCTTTTCTCAAAGACTCTAAAAACTGTCTTTTCAAAGACTCTCGAAGACTAGTCGATGATTCTCACACCGCCCTTATCTGCCGAACTTACGCTCTGGGCATAAGCGCGCAGTGCCTTGCTAACCACGCGGTTGCGCTTCAGCGGCTGCTGTGGGCGTGCTGCGAGTTCCTCGTCAGAGAGCTTCACATTGATGGAGCGGCTAGGGATATCAATGACGATGATGTCGCCATCCTTAATCTTGCCGATGTTACCACCTGCTGCAGCCTCAGGACTGATGTGACCGATGCTCAAGCCTGATGTACCGCCTGAGAAGCGGCCGTCGGTGATGAGGGCACATTCCTTGCCCAGGTGACGGCTCTTGATGTAAGAGGTTGGGTAGAGCATCTCCTGCATGCCAGGGCCACCCTTCGGACCCTCGTGGGTGATGACTACGCAGTCGCCTGAGTTAACCTTGCCGCCAAGGATGCCTTCGCATGCATCTTCCTGAGAATCAAAGCATACGGCTGGACCCTCAAAATGCCAGAGCACTGGGTCAACTCCAGCTGTCTTCACTACGCAACCATTCTGGGCGATGTTACCGAAGAGCACTGCCAGTCCGCCATCCTTGGTGTAGGCATGCTCGAGGTCGCGGATACAACCCTCGGCGCGGTCGGTGTCGAGACTCTCCCACTGAGCGTCCTGACTACCCATCTGGGTAGAGAACTTTCTGCCTGGTGCTGAATGGTAGATTCTGTCAGCCTCGGCATCAATCTCTGTGCCGGTAATATCGTATTTCTTCATCTGCTCATCGAGTGTCTTGCCGTCAACACGCTTTACGGCGCCGTTGATCAGACCGCCCTTGTTCAGCTCGTTCAGAATACCGAGGATACCACCTGCGCGGTTGCACTCCTGTACACTGTATTTCTGGGTGTTAGGGCTCAACTTGCAGAGGCAAGGCACCTTGCGACTCAATTGGTCGATGTCTTCCATCTTGAAGTCTGCGCCAGCTTCCTGAGCTACTGCCAGCAAGTGGAGCACGGTATTGGTGCTTCCGCCCATGGCGATGTCCAGGGTCATGGCGTTGAGGAATGCGTCTCGGGTAGCTATATTGCGTGGCAATACGCTCTCGTCGCCGTCCTCATAATATGCATAAGCGTTCTTAACTATCTGGCGTGCTGCATCTTTAAAAAGTTGGATGCGGTTTTTGTGGGTAGCAAGAATGGTTCCGTTACCTGGCAAGCTCAGACCGATGGCCTCGGTGAGAGAGTTCATAGAGTTGGCGGTAAACATACCTGAGCAGCTACCGCAACCTGGGCAGGCGCACTGCTCAATCTGCGTCATCTCCTCGTCAGAAACGCTTGTATCAGCACCCTTAATCATAGCTGTAATCAAGTCGGCGTTCTCACCCTTCCAGCGTCCGGCTTCCATAGGTCCACCTGAGCAGAACACGGTAGGAATGTTCAGTCGCATAGATGCCATGAGCATACCTGGGGTGACCTTGTCGCAGTTTGAGATACAGATCATGGCGTCGGCCTTGTGAGCATTGACCATGTATTCTACAGAGTCGGCAATGATGTCACGGCTTGGGAGGGAATAGAGCATTCCGTCGTGTCCCATTGCGATACCGTCGTCAACGGCAATGGTATTGAATTCGGCTGCGTAGCACCCCATAGCTTCGATTTCCTTCTTGACGATCTGACCGATTTCATGAAGATGGGTATGACCTGGCACAAACTGAGTAAAGCTGTTCACGATAGCAATGATTGGTTTACCAAACTGCTCGTGTTTCATACCTGCAGCTACCCAGAGTGCTCGGGCACCTGCCATTCTTCTACCTTCAGTGCAGACGCTACTTCTTAATGGATGTTTCATATCTTTTTTTCTTTTATTTCCTTGCTTAAAAGGGCTCTTTCGAGCCCATTTGTTATAATTTGCCTGCAAAGATACAGAGAATTTATGTAATAGCCAACTAATTTCGTATAAATTTTCACAAAACTTCGTATTTTTGTTAGAAAAACAAATAAAATGCTTACAATTTATCACGATAGATACTCATTTCTGCTGATTTTGTGCAAAAAAACAAGAAAGAGCTTATTAACCACACTGAACTCTTATCTTATTAAGATTACCTGACGAAAAAGTATAAAGCGAGGCGGCCAGACATGTAAGAAAGGTAAGAAGAAAAAAAAATCCTCCTAAACCGAAGTTTAGGAGGACCTGGTCACAAGACCAAATATCTGAAACTACTTATTTCTTTATTCAGCTGCATTGTTATCATTGAATGTAGCAACACGGTTGAACTCAACCTGCTTGAAGAGCTTGTCAGTAGCACCCATACCCTTAGCCTGAAGACGATTTGCGCTAATCTTGTAAGTCTTAACGAGAATGTTCTTTACAGCATTGGCACGAGCCTCAGAAAGTTTCTGGTTAAGTTCCTTAGAACCCTCTGGAGATGCATAACCCTTAATTTCAACCTTAGCATTTGGATGATTCTTCATATACTGAGCAATCATCTCGATGTTTGGCATCTGGCTACGCTCTACTTTTGACTTACCTACAGTAAACAATACTGTTGGCTGCAAATTGGTAGCAGTAGCTGGCTTTACATACTTAGGAGCCTTCTGGCACTCATTGAGCGCATTCTGGAGATCCTTGATCTGCTTGTCCTTAGCTGCGAGTTCAGAATCCTTGCTATTCAAGTCGTTGCGGAGGTTGTTGATCTGACCATTCAAACCATCAATCTCGTTCTGGTCGCGTGGAGTTACGATAGTGAAGTTGTGAGAGTTGTTAGAACCCTTGAACTTGTAGTTAACACCCACCTTAACCTGGAAAGCAGACTTGTTAACATCAAACTGGCAACCATTGCAAGCACTCTTGTTGTCGTGAAGGAACCAATTCATAGATGGCTCTACATATACCTGCCAAGCCTTGTTTGCGCCAAGGTTGAATGCGAAGTCAACACCTGCGTTAGCTGTGAGGGCATTGAGGTTGCCATTATGAAGGTTGAAAGAGTGGTAAGCGCCGATGCCTGCCAATGGGATGATTTCGAATTTACGTGGCTCGCCCTTGTAACCCAAGAAGAGGTTTGTTGCATTGATAGTACCGATGAACTTACCGCTTGCACCACGAACCAAAGTCTTATGTGTAAAAGGCAGGTTGCGGTTACGAGCATAGAGGTCAGCCTCTACAGCAGCACCCCAAACTGGAGTAAACCACTTTCCGAGACGTACACCTACTGAAGGATTTACGTTCTTGAACCATGCATTGTGAGTAGTCTTTGTAGCTGCTCCAACGTTTACACCAAGATACCAATTGTCAAAGAACTTGCTCTCCTGTGTAGTCTGAGCAGATGCAGATACTGCCATTACGGCAGCAGCAAACATTAATACTAACTTTTTCATTTTCTCTCTAAAATTTGATTTTATATAAATTACTTAAAACTTCATTTTCAGGGTGCAAAATAATAAAAAAAATTATTAACTACCAAATTTTTAGCCATATTTTATGCTGTAAAACATAAAAAATGGAGAAAAAGAACATTTTAATATCCTATTTCTCCATTCTATTTTACTCAAAATGAATAATCTGAGCCATTATTGGTTCTATCCGTTTCTATCAGAAAACATCTTCTGAAGAAAGCTAAAGTTCGAAAACCTGAGCGCTTCTACCTGCGATGGTTACCTGCTTGTTGCCCAAACCAGAAACCGAGAGTTTCAGCGTGCGAGGCAAGGCATTCACCACTTTAAGCCAGGTTTTGCCCGATTTAGAATCCTTCACCACACTGGTACCCACATATTTCTTCAGCGCATCCGGCAGACTGAGCACGGATGAGATGTAGAGGTCACCGGCATGCTGACCGAACATCTTCTGCATCTTGTAGCTCTCGCTCGCGCGTACATTATTATTATCAAAGTAAATCATGTCCGGCTGCCAGTTGCTGTATCCGTCCTTACACAAGAGAGGAGCATAGGATGTCATTTCTACCACATCGCCGTTGCGCTCCACATTGCAGAGGTGGATGCCCTCAACCAGCGCATTGTCTACCGCATTGGCACCGCGAGATGCATATTCGCCCAGATAAACCTTAGGAGCCTTGCGGTCGTAATGGTCGTAATAATCCTGATGGTTCAGGAACCAGCCCGGCTGCTCGTAATAATGCTCGTCTACGGCATCAATCCAGCGCTTGTTTTCGCGGGCAATCTTCCAACCCTCAATATAATCGGAAGACGGGAAGTGGAACGGACCTACGGTACCCACCACCTCTATCTGAGGATACTTCTGCTTCACTGCCTTGCAGATCATCAGATAGCGCTGCTCGAAATCGGTAGAGATGAGGTCTTCGTTGCCGATGCCTATCATCTTGAGGTTGAACGGAGCCGGATGACCCGCATCGGCTCTCATCTTAGCCCACTTAGAGGTGGCAGGGTCGCCATTCGCCCATTCTACCAGGTCTAGCACGTCCTGAATATACTGCGGCATCTCGCTCATCGGGATTCCGCCCTGCTGACCAGCCACTCCGCGCTCATCTGCCACAGAGTTCTGACAAGGAACACCTGCCGCCAATACAGGCAGCGGCTCGGCTCCCATATCCTCGCACCACTGGAAATACTCATAGAAACCCAGCTGGCGGGTCTGATGGTATCCCCAGATGTTGTAGGCTGGCTTGCGATCTTTCTGCGGACCCACGCTCTCCTTCCAGTGGTAAATGTTCTTGAGCCCCTGACCGTGGAGCATGCGGCCGCCCGGGAAGCGCACGAAGCGAGGCTTCAGGTCGGCAATGGCCTCGGCAAGGTCTTTACGCAGTCCATGACCCTTGTAAGTATCTTGTGGTTTGAGACTTACCAAGTCTACCGCCACTTTCTGCTCGCCCTTAGGCAAGATGGCGAACCGGATGTTCTTGCCCAGCTTGCCCTCCTTGGTGGTGGCTTCGCTGGCGAGTTCGCCCTCATATTTATCGGTCACGATGAGCTGCGCCTTATATTCCTTCCAGTCTGCGCCCTGCACCTTGATTTTGGTCTGGCATACCGGCAATCCCTCCTGGTTTACGAGCGCCAGGGTGAGGTCTTTCTTCTTGGCATCGATGCAGCGGGCGTGCAGGCTCACCTCATAGATGGCCGGCTGATGCTTACCCTCCTTGCCCTCAACGGCAGCTCCGCGACGTATGGCGATGCCGTCCCAACCTATATTATAAATAGGTGTAGCGCCCAGAACGGTATAATGGGCATTGTTCTGGCTCACCCCGTTTTTGGTGGCGATGCCCTCTTTCTCTACCCCCACCCATGCCGTGGTGGCATTCCACTGGTGGCGGTGGTCTTCCTTGTTATACTCAAAGTCGCCGTTCTGCAACATTTCTGCAGAGAGTCCTCCGTCGGCAGCGCGGCTGATGTCTTCGAAGAAGATACCCATCAGCTTGTTGGAGATGCGGTGGGATTTCTGTGGATTGATGCTGAGGTTGGCAGGGATTTCCGAATCTTTCGGCAGGTCGATGTGGTTGTCCTTGGCATAAGCTGCGAGGTCGGCATCGGTCTTCGGTATCGGCTGGGCGTTGAGTTTTGCCTCTTCAGAAAGGGCGTGGAACCAGGAACGGATGTAGTTGAGATGTACTGCCGGCACCTCGAAATCGCAGCCATGGAAGAGTTTTCCACCGATGGTTGCGGTGTCGCGCTGCCAGAGTATCTCATCGGCAGAAGCCTCCAGCGTATCTTCCTTAAAGGTACGGAAATCGTTGCTTGCCTGTACGTATCGCTTGCCCTTGGATGTCTTGAGATAGATGTCGAAGTTGCCGTCATCCATCTGATAGGCAGCCACATCCTTCACGCCCTTTTCGCGGATGATGGGATAATCCTGCGGGCGCCAGGTGATGAGGTCTTCTGAATAGGCTACGGCAAACTGCGGTGCATGCTGGTTCACGCTCCAGAGTGCGCGCCATGTGCCGTCGTTGGCTTTTACCACGAAGGGGTTATACATCTTCTTTTCAGCTCCCCACGGACCGTAGTCGCTGGCGCAAAGCTGTCCTACATCCACCCAACGCTCATCGTCGGTGAAATAAGCCAGATGCAAGCCCTGGTTGGGTGCTGGCGAATAGATGAATATCTGGCAGATGGAGTCCTTGCCCTGTATGGTGTATGCAGGGGCATCCTTGTCTGTTTGCTTCTGCATCTGCTGCCTGCTGAAAGCCTGACTGGCACTGGCAGCTGCCACGAGCAGCGCTGATGTAAATATGTACTTTAGTTTTATCATGTTTCTATATTTTTAGATTAATATTGTTTGTTCATTTTACACTCTTTCTCTCGGCTTGATAAAAAGGCAGAGTGCATCACTGCACCCTGCCCCACAAATTAGAGAGTTATAAAAAATCAAGTATGCAGTGACTTAAGCACTGCTTCTTTCTGAAATAATTATCTTCTTTCTAGCTGTAATATTCCTTCTTGCCGGCAGCCAGCGTATTCTTCATCAGCGAACAGATGGTCATCGGACCAACGCCTCCCGGAACAGGAGTGATGAAGGAGCACTTCTCTGCCACCTCGTCGAATTTCACATCACCGTTCAGGCGGAAGCCGCTCTTCTTCGTAGCATCAGGCACACGGGTGGTACCCACATCAATGACTACGGCTCCCGGCTTCACCATATCGGCTGTCACGAAATCAGGACGGCCTATGGCTGCGATGATGATATCTGCCTCCTGACACTCTTTCTTCAAATTCTTGGAATGGGAGTGGCATACGGTGACGGTAGCATCGCCATACTGCTTCTGCATCATCAGCTGAGCCATTGGCTTGCCTACGATGTTGCTTCTGCCCAGAATGACGCATTTCTTGCCACTGGTCTCAATATTGTAATGCTGCAGCAGGGTGAGGATACCGAGCGGAGTGGCAGAGATGAAACAAGGCATGCCGAGCGACATTCTGCCCACATTTACCGGGTGGAATCCGTCTACATCCTTGCGGTAATCTATTGCCATAGTCACCTTCTGCTCATCGATGTGCTTAGGCAGAGGAAGCTGAACGATGAATCCGTCAACATCATCATCCTGGTTCAGCTTGTCTACACACTGCAGGAGCTCTTCTTCGGTAACATCCTCCTCATAACGGATGAGGGTCGACTTGAATCCACACTTCTCGCAAGCCAGCACCTTGTTTTTCACATAGGTTTCGCTGCCTCCGTCGTGCCCTACGAGCACGGCTACCAGGTGTGGCTGCTTGCCTCCGTCGGCAACAATCTGTGCCACCTCCTGGGCTATCTGTTCCTTGATGGCGGCTGCCGTCGCCTTTCCGTCGATTAACGTCATTCTTTCTTTAGTTTATAATTTATAATTTATAGTTTATAGGGCATTCTTGCCTATCGCAAGTTTGCTATACGGCAAAGCCGCTATAAACTATTAACTATCAACTGATTTACATTCCCGGCATCTTAGGCATGCCTGGCATACCCTTCATGCGGCTCATCATCTGCGCCATCTTGTTGCCGGTCATCATCTGCATCATCTTGCGGGTCTGGTCAAACTGCTTGATGAGCTTGTTCACCTCCTGGATGTTGGTGCCCGAACCCTTGGCGATGCGCTGACGGCGTGATGTGTTGAGGATGGCTGGATTGGTGCGCTCCTTAGGAGTCATACTCTGGATGATGGCTTCTACGCCCTTGAATGCATCCTCTGGGATATCTACGTCGCGGATGGCCTTGCCAACACCCGGAATCATCGCTGCCAGATCCTTGATGTTACCCATCTTCTTGATCTGCTGGATCTGGTTGTAGAAATCGTTGAAGTCGAACTGGTTCTTTCTGATCTTCTTCTCCAGTTTCTTGGCCTCTTCCAGGTCGAACTGCTCCTGTGCGCGCTCTACGAGGGATACCACGTCACCCATGCCGAGGATTCGGTCTGCCATACGAGCTGGGTGGAACACGTCAATGGCGTCCATCTTCTCGCCGGTACCTATAAACTTGATTGGCTTGGTTACCACGGTACGGATACTGAGGGCAGCACCACCGCGGGTATCACCATCGAGCTTGGTGAGAACAACGCCATTGAAGTCGAGACGGTCGTTGAATTCCTTAGCTGTGTTTACGGCATCCTGACCGGTCATGGAGTCAACCACGAAAAGGGTTTCGTCTGGACGGAGATGATTCTTGAGATTGCTGATCTCGTTCATCATCTGCTCATCAATGGCGAGACGTCCGGCTGTATCGACGATTACCACATCGTTGCCGTTGGTCTTAGCCTGCTGGATAGCATGGTCGGCGATACTGAGCACATCCTTGTTCTCTGGCTCGCTGTATACCGGAACACCCACCTGCTCACCCACTACATGGAGCTGCTGGATAGCTGCCGGACGGTAAACGTCGCAGGCCACGAGCAATGGCTTCTTGCCTTTCTTGGTCTTGAGCATATTGGCAAGTTTTCCGCTGAAGGTAGTCTTACCCGAACCCTGCAGACCGCTCATGAGGATGACGGCCGGATGACTTTCGAGCTTCAATGGGGCTTCTTCGCCGCCCATGAGTTCTTCCAGTTCATCGTGCACCAACTTGATCATCAGTTGTCCCGGCTTTACGGCAGTAAGTACATTCATGCCGAGTGCTTTCTCCTTCACCTTGTTGGTGAATTCCTTAGCCACTTTATAGTTTACGTCGGCGTCGAGGAGTGCACGGCGCACATCCTTCATGGTTTCCGCCACGTTGATTTCTGTAATTTTTCCCTCGCCCTTCAAGATTTTGAACGAGCGTTCCAGTCTATCACTTAAATTTTCAAACATTTTTCTTTCTTTATATTTTTGGCTACAAAGATACGACTTTTTTTCGAGAAAGCCAACTTGTTTATGCTTTTTTTTTATCCCGTCGGCTAAAATAGCTGTCGCTCTTCCTTTCCCGAGTTCATTTCTTCAGCTTTCTCTTGTGCTTATTTTTCAGGATTCTCCTTTTTTTTCGATTTTGATTCAACATCAGAAGTTGCTTTTTTCTCTTCTGTAGCCATTTCAGAAGGAGGATCTTTCTTAAAAGCCGAGACATCATACGGATTAGTCAATTCATACTTTTTCCCCGTTGCTTTTTCATAAGCAGCTACCACAGGATCCTTATGTTCCATTTTTTCAAATACCTTTTTAGCCTGTTGCAGATGCTTCTTATCACGTTTTCCCTGTTTATCCATCCATCCGAAAGCATCAAAACCAATGCCAGTAGATGAAGTTGGCAAAGAGTTTATCTTCTCCTGAATATCCTCTTCCATGTTTTTGATGCCTTCCTGATTCTTGCCCCAAACTGTCACTTCGCCTAATTGTTTGGCATCCGGCAAGAGAAACAGAGTATCCGGCAGTTCCTTATACCGGATAGTTGCCTTCATAAAACCAGGTTTCGATACGGTTGCTGAATCAAACTGATAGCGCATCGTCCAATAGCCCCGATAATCTGTTCTTGCCCAATGATTGTTATTGGTATGAATAAGTGCTTCACGAATAGGCACATGATTTTCTGCCGATGCGATGACACACGTTTTCTGCGCATAGGCTACCTGCCCTAACATGGCAAGCAATACTGTTAAAATCAATATGATACGCTTCATGCTTTTTCTCTGATTTATATCTTTCTTTGTACCAGACAAATTACTTCTTCTTAATATGAATCTGATACAAAAGTAATGATTAAATCTGATACTTCATTAAATTCCCCAAGAAGTTTAAGTTCATTTAAAGAGTAATGTAAAAAAATTAAGCGTCTATAACAGTTGGTCTATTTATATAGTATCATTCAAAGGTATATAGCATCATTCAAAGGAAAGATATGGTGTTTTCAAACTAAGAAATATTTTTATAAGTAAAAGCATATAGTTTTTAGAGTTCTTGCATATAGTCTTTTTAGTCAAAACACATAGCTTCCCAGATATTACCACTAGGCTCAGCAGCTCTGCCGAGCCTAGTCAGCAGGTCTGCCGACTGCAGTCAGCACATCTGCCGAGCCTAGTGACAAATCCCAGTAAAAGCAGTACCGTTACTGCAGAAATAATTCACTTAATTCTATTGAATTCATTTGATTATTCGACTATTCCACGTTGCTCGATTCTCTTAGCCTCTTCAAGAAGCTTGATGGCATCTACATACTGAGCGATGCCCTGAGCCACCTCCTTGGCAGCCTTCATTGCCAGGACTACAGTCTGCGGACGGTGTACCACATCACCTCCGGCAAACACACCGCGACGGGTGGTCATACCGAACGGACGTTCAACAACTTTTACATATCCCTTCTCATCCACCTCGATTCCGGCAGTGGTAGAAACGATACGGTTGGCTGGTCTTGAACCGATGGCGAGATAGATTCTGTCGAATTTTTCTACCCTTTCACCCTCAGGAGTGTTCAGAACACAGCTTCCCAGACGACCATTTTTGCCCTTCAAGAAGGCCTCAACGGTAGTTTTCCACTCAAATTTCACGCCTTCCTTCACCGCATCTTCATATTCGCTCTTGATGGCAGGCATCTCTTCCTGGGTCTTACGGTACAGCACAGTTACATCGGCACCCAGACGGATAGCAGTACGGGCAGCATCCATGGCCACGTTTCCGCCGCCAATGACACCCACCTTCTCGCCGTCGCGCAGCGGAACCATGTCGCGGGTCAAGGCGCCTTCGTTATAGGCATTAACGTTATGCAGAAAGTATGTACTCTGGCTCACACCGTGGAGCTTTGAGCCCGGTGTAGAGTCCATGTTCTGAGGCACGCTGGTACCTGTGCCCATAAAGATGGCGTCGTAGCCTGCACGGAACAGACTGTCGATGGTTACATTGTTCTCGCCCACCATGCAGTTGGTGATAAACTGCACGCCGAGGGCAGCAATCTTAGCCACCTCATCGCGCACTACCGACTTAGGCAAGCGATACTCAGGAATACCGTACATCAACACGCCTCCCGGCTCAGCCTGGCCCTCGAAAATGGTGACGTTGAAGCCCTGACGCGCCAGATCGCCGGCTACGGTCAAGCCCGCTGGACCCGAACCGATGACTGCCACACGGCCACGTGTTTTCTGTGGCAACATCTCGCGCGAAAGGTTCATCTTGGTATCAAAATCGGCAATAAACTGCTCCAGTTTGCCGATCTGTACCGGTTTGCCTTTCTTTCCGAGCACGCAGTTGCCCTGACACTGTTTCTCATGAGGGCATACACGGCCGCAGATAGCCGGCAGGTTGCTCTTGGCATTGATGATGCTCATCGCTGCACCCATGTTACCCATAGAGAGTTCGTGTACGAAATCAGGTATGTCGTTGCCTATCGGGCATCCCTTCTTGCACTGCGGAATCTTGCAGTGTAGGCAGCGTTTTGCCTCTTCAATGGCTTCGTGGGTTGAAAAGCCCTCGTTCACAACCTGGAAGGCAGCAGCATCTGGCTGCTGTTCAGCTGCATCATTCTGTTTTGCAGCATCGGCAGTTTCCGTCTGCTTCACTATTGTTTCTGTTGTATTCTGCCCAGCGGTCTGTGCCTCTGCAGCATTCTTCATATTTTTCATTTCTTTCTGTTCACTCATAATAGAACTGCTCTCCTGTTTTATTGATTCTACAATCTATCCTTTGATTTGTGGGTGCAAAGGTACAAATAATATTTCATAAATTGCCCATCCTCCTTACATATTTTCATTTTTCCCGCTTTTTTCCTTATTATCTACAAAAAA
>ULWA01009433.1_pt1 | contig 22653 bp, 17 predicted proteins | sample 1959991 | NCBI WGS metagenome assembly ULWA01 (sample SAMEA4835802, study PRJEB28245) | human gut metagenome | biome: gut microbiome; material: fecal sample | place: Denmark | collected 2008
ATGAGCTGCGGGCCCGCTTTGACGATCTGCTGAAGGAGCACCGCGGCCAGGTGACAGAGAGCAGCCTCACCCGCCAGGACGGATGCCTTCGTATGGAGATCACCGTCCGGCTTGAGCCGCCGATCACCCATGATGAAGCACTGGCCTTTATGCGGGAGAACCCCGGTGTGAAAAGAATGTCTGTATAAGCGACGCATGAAAAGCCGGCCACCAGGCCGGCTTTTTCATGCGCAGTTGCGGTTTTCACTGGAGTTTGCTATACTCTGTGTGAGAAGGGAGATGTTTCTGTGCTGCATACTGTTATGGCGTTTCTGCCGTTGGCGTTTTTGATCGTATATGCCCTAAAGACCCGCAAAATGGCAGATGCAATGGTCTTGGCTACCCTGCTGGCCGTGCTGCTGGTCCATCGCCAGCATTTTTTCACTGGGCTGATCGACGCCATGTATACTACACTGGGCAACAGCTCCTATCAGTTTGCACTGTGCAGTATTCTGGGCTTTGGCGGAATGATCTCGCTGCTTCAGGCCTCCGGCGGGCTCATGGGCTTTCGGGATCTGCTGGCGAAGGCGGCCAACACGCCCCGCAAAACGCTGCTGCTGGCGTGGCTGCTGTCTGTGATCATGTTCGTGGACGAGTATCTGAATGCCCTGACTACCACCATCTGCCTGCGGGATGTCTCCGATAAAAACCGTCTGCCCCGGGAGCACCTGGCGGTGCAGGCCAACATTATGGCATGCTGCCTGTGCGTGACGGTGCCCTTTACCAGCTGGACGGCCTTCAGCGTGGGCCTGATCTCCGACTTCGGCCTGGGGTTTACGGATTACCTTCAGGCGGTGCCCTTCATGTTTTATCCGCTGGCGATGATGCTGGTAAGTCTGCTGCTGGCGTTGGGGTGGTTTCCGAAAGTGGGCATGCTTCGTCAGGCGTATCACCGGGTGGCCTCCGGCGGCGCAGCCTTTGAGCCGGGAGAAAAGGACGAGAAGCTGGTGGACATTGACGAGGTGGATGAGCACAATGTCTCCTCGGCTTGGAACGCTATTATCCCGCTGGCGGCGCTGGTGGGCGGCACGGTGCTGTTTGACAATGATTTGCTCCACGGTATCATCGTGTGCCTGGTGGTGCAGTTCTTGCTGTATGTGATACAGAAGCGTATGACGGTGGGAGAATACTTTGCCCGATTCTTTTCCGGCGTTAAGGGTATGACCACCATCGCTGTGGTGGTGGGCTTTGGCCTGATGCTCAGCGACGCCAACCGTACATTGGGGTTGTTTGATATTCTCATCAACGGTATCGGAGGGGCGGTGCCCCGCTGCCTGATCGCGCCGCTGGCGTTTGTGTTGGTGGGATTGACCGTATTTGCCGTAGGTGGCTGCTGGGCGGTAATGACCATCGCTATTCCTGTGTTCATCCCGATGGGACTGGCTGCCGGGGTGGCTGCGCCGCTGATGATCGCCGCGGTGATGAGCGGCGTTACCCTGGGATATAGTCTGTGCTTCTATGCGGACGCGGTGCTGATGACCACCGCCGGCTCGGGCGTTTCCAACCTGACCACCATACGGGCGGCAACGCCCTATGCGCTGGCGGTGGGGGGCCTTTCGGTGATAGCGCTGTTGGTGGCCGGGCTGTGAAAACGGTGGCCGGGCTGAGAAAGCAGCGGGCGGAAACAGTAACATTTTTGATAGAAAACCGGTGGTTTACAGGGCGGGGAAATCGTGGTACACTATGTGGGACCGGCGTTTGACACGCCGGAAAAGCGCGTGCTTTTTGTGCGCTTTCGCTGTACACTTATGGTACATTCATGATACATTTACGATACCTTTGTTATACATTCTCTTTCGCTTTTTGCGGACTTGATGCGCTGTATGTGGCCGCAGAGGAACGGATATGTGCGCCGTGCGGGGGAAAATGCGAGGGAAGGGAGGTGCCGCCATGCTGCGACGGATACGGGAGCTTTTTAATGACGTGTTCCGACAGGCCGATCTTGTCCTGCTGGCGCTGTGCATCGGCACGTCGCTGTTCGGCATACTGATGATCGCCAGCGCCACACGCTATATGCACACAAGCAAGCTGGTGCTGGTACAGGCGGCGGCGCTGTGCATCGGGGCGGTGCTGTATATCGTGGTGTCGCAGGTGGACCTGAACGAGCTGGCGAAGTACTGGAAGTGGATATTCCTGGTGGGCGTGGTGTTCATCCTGCTGCTGGCAACGCCCCTCGGCATTGCCGGGGATACCGGCAACAAGGCATGGCTGGAGTTCCCGTTCCTGCCGGTGAAGGTGCAGCCGGCGGAGATCGTGAAGCTGACGTTTATTATCGTGCTGGCGAAACAGCTCTCGTGGCTGAAGGAGAACCGGGACCTGCGGTCGATTTCCTCCATCGTCATGCTGGCGGCACACTTCGGCGTGATCTTTGCGCTGTACTACAAGATATCCTCCGACATGGGCAGTGCGCTGGTGTTCCTGTTCATCTTCGCGTGTATGTGTTTTGTGGCGGGAGTGGCGCTGCGGTGGTTCCTGATCGGCGGCGGCGCGGCGGGACTGCTGTTCTACGCCATGTGGGACCTGGATCTGCTGGATACCTACATGAAAAACCGGTTCATCGTCCTGTTCGACCACAGCTATGACCCGCTGAACACCGGCTGGCAGCAGACCCGGAGCCTGCTGACACTGGGCGGCGGAAGGATATTCGGGCAGGGGCTGTTTCGCGGCACGCAGACCCAAAGCGAGGCGGCGTCCAGCCTGCCGCACCGGCACACGGATTTTATTTTCTCCGTGATCGGTGAGGAGCTGGGGCTGGTGGGCTGCCTGCTGACGCTGGCGCTGCTGACGGCCATTATACTGCGGTGCCTGTATGTGGCGCGGCACGCCAAGACCCGGCTGGAGGGCTATGCCTGCATCGGCGTGGCCAGTGTCATTATCTTTCAGGTCATCATCAATGTGGGTATGTGCCTGTTCGTGATGCCGGTCATCGGACTGACGCTGCCCTTCATCAGCTATGGCGGCTCGTCGCTGGTGATGCTGTTTGCCTGTATGGGGCTGGTGTCCGGCGTACACGGGCGGGCGAAGCCCGACTGGCTGCGATAGGAAAGACAACAAAAGAACGCCGCGGCTGTGCCGGGGCGTTCTTTGTTTGTTTACACACCGGCGGGCAAAATCGGTTGTAATCAGCGGGGCGCTGTGCTATAATAATGTATCAAATCATGGGGGCACAGGGCCGTTTTTCGCTGTGCCGCCTAAAAGTGAGGGTACGCTTATGAAGATCGTGGTATTGGCGGGCGGACTGTCCACAGAGCGCCAGGTGGCGCTGACCAGCGGCACCGGCGTGTGCAGGGCGCTGCGGGAGAGGGGACACAAGGCCATTCTGGTGGATATGTTTTTGGGGTTGGAGGACTACGAGGGCGCGTTGGAGGATATCTTTGACGCGCCGGACGGCCTGTGCGGCCAGAGCCGGGTGGAGCGCGTGGAGCCGGACCTGGAGGCGGTGCGCCGCAGCCGGAGGGACCAGAGCCCCAGCCTGCTGGGCAAGGACGTGCTGACCGTGTGCCGCATGGCGGACGTGGTATTTCTGGCGCTGCACGGAAGCTGCGGCGAGGACGGCCGCATACAGGCCACGCTGGATCTGCTGGGCGTGCCCTACACCGGATCCGGGTATCTGGGCAGCGGCATGGCCATGGATAAATCCGTGACGAAGCGGATGATGGACTCTCTCGGTATTCGCACGGCTCCGTGGCACGACATCCACTATACCGAGAGCGATATCCCCCGGCTGGCGGAGGAGCTGCCGGTGCCCTGTGCCGTAAAGATCGTCAACGGCGGCAGCTCCATCGGTGTGGCGCTGCCGGACACGAAGGAACAGCTGGAGAAGGCCCTGCGCGACCTGCTGCGCTACGGCGACCATGTGGTGGTGGAGCAGAAGATCAAGGGTCGGGAGATACAGATCGCCGTGCTGGGCGACGGCTATCTGCCGGCGGTGGAGATCATCCCCAAGGGCGCCTATTTCGACTATGAGAGCAAGTACCAGGCCGGCGGCGCGGTGGAGCTGTGCCCCGCGCCTATCACGGACGCGGCGTGGAAGCAGGTGGGCGAGATGGCCCTGAAGCTGCACAAGGGGCTGGGGCTGAGCGTGTACTCCCGTTCGGACTTCATTCTGGACGAGAACGGTCAGGCCTGGTGCCTGGAGATCAACACCCTGCCGGGCATGACGCCCACCAGTCTGGTGCCCCAGGAGGCGGCGCAGGTGGGACTGAACTACGGCGAATTGTGCGAGAAGATCGTGGAGCTGTCGTTGGCGGCGCGAAAGGCGGCGCGGGCATGATGCCGCTGACGGTACAGACCATCTGCGCCGCGGTGGGCGGCACGGTGCTGCAGAGCAGCGGCGCGGCGGTGTGCGACGTGACCACCGACAGCCGCTGCGTGCCGCAGGAAGCGCTGTTCATCCCTCTGGTGGGGGAACGCTTCGACGGCCACGCCTATATCGGAAAGGCGCTGGAGGCCGGTGCGGCGGGATGCCTGACGGCAAAGACGCCGGAGGCATTGCTGCCGGGGAAGTTTTACATTCAGGTGCCCGACACGCGGCTGGCGCTGAAGGCGCTGGCCGCCTGGTACCGGGGGCAGTTCCGGCTGCCGGTGGTACAGGTGACCGGCTCCGTGGGCAAGACTACCACCAAGGAGATGATCGCCGCAGTGCTGACGCAGAAATACGAGACGCTGCGGACGGAGGGGAACCTCAACAACGATATCGGCGCGCCGCTGACGCTGCTGCGGCTCATGCCGGAGCACGAGGCGGCGGTGATCGAGACGGGCATGAACCACTTTGGGGAGATACGGTATCTGGGCGAGATGGTACGGCCGGATATCGCCGTTATCACCAACGTGGGCGACGCCCACATCGAAAATCTGGGCAACACACGGCAGGGCATTTTGCAGGCCAAGTGTGAGATATTTGAAAATCTGACCCCGGAGGGCGTCGCGGTGCTCAACGGCGACGACGAGCTGCTGAACACGGTGACGCTGCCACAGATCATCCTGCGCTGCGGCGAGGGCGAGCACTGCGATGTCCGCGTTACGGACATCGACGACCGGGGGCTGGAGGGCGTGGCCTGTACCGTGACAACGGGACAGGCGGCCTATCGGCTGGAGACGGCGGCGCCGGGGCGGCACATGGTCTATCCCATGGCCATGGCGGCGGCCATCGGCGAACGGCTGGGCCTGACGGCGGCGGAGATCGCCGCGGGGACGGCGGCCTATGCGCCGGTAGGGAGCCGGATGCACCTGATCCGTATGGACGGGGATCGGCTGGTCATCGACGACTGCTACAACGCCAATCCGCAGTCCATGGCGGAGGGCATCCGTATGCTGGCTGCCAGCCGGCAGAAAAAGCGCCTGGCGGTGCTGGGCGACATGGGTGAGTTGGGCGCGCTGACGGCCCAGGCCCACCGGGATATGGGGACGCTGTGCCGGGAGTTGGGCATCGAGACCGTGGCGGTGGGGGAGAAGATGAAGGCCCTGACCGAGACAAATCCGGAGGCGCAGTGGTTCGCCGGTGTGGAGGAGGCGCTGCCCGCTGTACGGGCGCGGTTCACGCCGGGGACGGCGGTGCTGGTGAAGGCGTCCCGTGCCATGCATTTTGAGAACATCGTAAAGGAATTAAAGAAAGAGTAAATGGTCGACATTCGCGTTACAGGGCTGGTGAAGTCCTTTGATCTGGAAAAGAGAATACTGGACGGACTGAGCTTTCAGGTGGACAGCGGGGAGCGCGTGGGACTGCTGGGGCGGAACGGCGCCGGAAAGACCACGGTGTTCCGTATGCTCACCGGGGAGCTGGAGCCGGACGAGGGCGAGGTACAGATCGCCGCCGGACGGCGGGTGGGACTGATCTCGCAGATCCCCGTGTATCCAGAGGGGTACACGGTGGAGGACGTTTTGCAGACGGCCTTCGCGCGGATGTTTCGGATGAAGGACGAGATGGATGCGCTGGCCCTGCGGATGGAGCAGGGGGACAGCGGCGCGGATACGCTGCGGCGGTACGGCGAGCTGAACGCCAAATTCGAGGGACTGGGCGGCTGGGACACGGAGACGGCGGTGAACAAGGTGGCCAACGGCCTGAGCATCCCGAGGGAAATGCGGCAGCGGGAATTCGCGTGTTTGTCCGGCGGAGAGAAGACCCGGGTGAACCTGGGACGGCTCATTCTGGAGGATACGGACATCCTGCTGCTGGACGAGCCTACGAACCATCTGGACCTGCAGGCCACGGAGTGGCTGGAGGGGTATCTGCGGAGGTTCCGGGGCACAGTGCTGACCATCAGCCATGACCGGTATTTCCTGGACCGGACCGTGACGCGGATCATCGAGGTACAGGACGGAAAAGCGGAGTTTTACAGCGGAAATTACAGCTTTTATGCCATCGAGAAGGAACGGCGGTATCAGGAGCGCATGAAGCAGTACCTGAAGGAGCAGGCGAAGATCGCGCAGCTGGAAAAGGCGGCGGAGCAGATGCACCTGTGGGCCTTCATGGGCAACGACGCGCTGCACAAGCGGGCCTTCAGCATGGAGAAGCGCATTGAACGTATGCGGACCACGGCGAAGCCCACGAAGGCGCGGAGGCTGGAGGCGCGGTTCCAGAGCCGGGAGTTCAAGGGCGACGAGGTATTGCAGATCAAGGGCGTCAGCAAGGCCTTCGGCGAGAAGCGGCTGTTTGAGGATGTGTATCTGCGGTGCGAGGGGGGCGAGCGCATCGCTCTGCTGGGCGAGAACGGCACGGGAAAGACCACGCTGCTGAATATGCTGACCGGCAGCGAGCGCCCGGACAGCGGCGTTATACGGCTGGGACCGGCGGTGAAGGCGGCGTATCTGCCGCAGGTGATACACTTCGAGCACCCGGAGAGGTCCATACTGGACACGATGCTCTATGAGCTGGACATCACGCCGCAGTCGGCGCGGAACCGGCTGGCGGCGTATCAGTTCACCGGAGAGGATGTGTTCAAGAGCGTCAGCGTGCTGTCCGGCGGCGAGCTGAGCCGCCTGCGGCTGTGTATGCTGATGGACGAGAGCATCAATCTGCTGATATTGGACGAGCCGACGAACCATCTGGATATCGACTCGCGGGAGTGGCTGGAGCAGGCGGTGGAGGCCTTCGACGGGACGCTGCTGTTCGTGAGCCACGACCGGTATTTCATCAACCGGTTCGCCACCCGCGTGTGGGAGCTGGCCGGGGGCGTCATCACGGACTATCCCATGGGCTTTGCACAGTACCGGCAGGCCAAGGAGGAGGAACGCGCCGCGGCGGCGGCCGCGGTACAGGTACAGTCCGCTGCGCCGAAAAAGAACGGCAGCCGGGGCAACCGGGCCCAGCAGGCGGCGAAAAAGCAGCTGACCATCTGCGAGACGGCTATCGCCAGGCTGGAGGCGGACAGCGCGCGGCTGGAGGCGGAAATGGCGGAGAATGCCTGCGACGCGGAGAAGCTGAACGCGCTGTATCAGGAACAGCAGGACGTGCAGAAGCGGCTGGAGCAGGAGATGGAGCGCTGGGAAGAACTGAGCCTGCAGGCCGAGGAACAGGAGGACCGATAACATGAGTGATATTTTGTGCATTTACTATTCTCGGACCGGGCATACCCGCCGGGCGGTCAAGGAGATCGCCGAGGCGCTGGGCGCGGAGATCACGGCGATCACCGACGACTGCGACCGCAGCGGCTGGCGGGGATATATGCGCTGCGGTATGGACGCCATGAAGACATCTACCCGGCCCCTGCAGCCCTTTGAGACGGAGAAGCCGCTGGGCGCGTACAAACTGGTGATCGTGGGCAGCCCGGTGTGGGCGGGGCGGTGCGCCAGCCCCATTCGCGCGCTGCTGAAGCGGCGGGGACTGGAGATGGAAAACGTGGCCTACGTGGTCACGCGGAGCACCACCCAGCGCAGCGAGGAGGTCTATGACCAGATGGATATGTACACCGGGCAGGCCCACCGGCTGGCGGTGTCGCTGCGGCCGGACAGCGAGGGGTATGAGTTCTGGCGGAACGACTTTATCCAGAACGTGCGCCGCCTGCTGGAGAACAACTGAGGACGGACAATGCAGGAGAAGCTGAGCGCCCTTGCGGCGCATTTGACAGAGGTGGAGCAGCAGCTGGCGGACCCGGCGGTATATACGGACCGGGAGAAGCTGACGGCGCTGCGCCGGGAGCAGAAGGAGCTGGCGCCGGTGGTGGAATGCTGGCAGGCGTATCTGCGGGCGCAGGATACCGCCCGGGAGGCGGAGGAGATGCTGTCTGACCCGGAACTGCGGGCCCTGGCACAGGAGGAACTGGCTGGGGCGAAGGGGGATATGGAGCGCTTGCAGGAGGAGCTGAAGCGGTTGCTGCTGCCGCGGGACCCCAATGACGAGAAGAACGTGATACTGGAGATACGGGCCGGTATCGGCGGGGAGGAGGGTGCACTATTCGCCGCCGACCTGCTGCGGATGTACACCATGTACGCCGAGCGCCGGGGCTGGACGCTGAGCATCGTCAGTGAGAACATGACGGAGTTGGGCGGCGTGAAGGAGGTCAGCGCCGAGATCGAGGGCGCGGGCGCCTGGTCACGGCTGAAATTCGAGGCTGGGACACACCGGGTACAGCGGGTGCCGGAGACGGAGTCCTCCGGGCGCATCCAGACCTCCGCCGCCACGGTGGCGGTGATGCCGGAGGCGGAGGAGGTGGAGTTTTCCATCGACCCCAAGGACTTGCAGATCGACACGTTCCGTTCCTCCGGCGCGGGGGGACAGCACGTGAACAAGACGGAGAGCGCCATACGTATCACCCATCTGCCCACGGGCGTGGTGGTGGAGTGCCAGGATGAGCGCAGCCAGTATAAGAACAAGGATCGGGCCATGAAGATCCTGCGCTCGAAGCTGTACGAGGCGGAGCAGGAGAAGCAGAACGCTGCCATCGCCGCCACACGGAAGAGCCAGGTGGGCACCGGCGACAGAAGCGGCAAGATCAGAACGTATAATTTCCCGCAGAACCGGGTCACGGATCATCGGCTGACGGGAGACAATAAAAATTTCAACATTGCGGCCATCATCAACGGCGATCTGGATGACATGATCGACGCGCTGACCCTGAACGACCAGGCCCAACGGCTGCAGGAGGGAAAGGAGAGTTGACCATGAACGAGAATAAGAAGAAAATGTATGACCTGTCCGGCCCCAAGACGGTGGAGGCTATGAAGAAGCGGCACTTTGACGCCTATTACTGTTCCACCGCTGCCGAGGCCGTGGAGAAGGCGCTGGAGCTGATCCCCAAGACGGACAGTGTATCCTGGGGCGGCGTGATGACGGTGGACGAGCTGGGGCTGAAGCAGCGGCTGGCACAGGAGGGCTATACCCTCATCGACCGGGATACCGCTAAGGACCCGGCGGAGAAGCAGGCGCTGATGCACCAGGCGTTGAACTGCGGCACGTTCCTGATGAGCAGCAACGCCATCTCCAAGGACGGGCAGCTGGTGAACATCGACGGCATGGGCAACCGGGTGGCGGCCATGTGCTATGGACCCCGGCAGGTGGTGGTCATCGCCGGTATGAACAAGGTGCTGGGCACACTGGACGACGCCATTGCCCGCGCACGGAACATCGCTGCGCCGGCCAACGCACAGCGGTTCGGTATCAAGACGCCCTGCGGCCTGACCGGACAGTGCGGCGACTGCACCAGTCCGGACTGCATCTGTTCCTATGTGGTGGTGACGCGGTACTCCATGGTGCATGAGCGTATCAAGGTCATCCTCGTGGGGGAGGACCTGGGGCTGTAAAAAGAGGAGTTTTGCCGCTGCGGCGGAATAAAAGAGCAGAAGAAACGAGGTTCGGGTGATGGAGACCATCATATTCCATCCGGAAACGGACAAAAACGCCATCGCGGAGGCGGCGGCGATCCTTCGCCGGGGCGGCCTGCTGGGTATCCCTACGGAGACGGTATACGGGCTGGGGGCCGACGGGCTCAACGAGGACGCGGTGCGCCGTATTTTCGAGGCCAAGGGACGGCCACAGGACAACCCGCTGATCCTGCACGTGCCGGACGCGGGCTGGCTGGAGCGCTGCTGTGCAGATATCCCCGACACGGCCTATGCGCTGGCGGAACGGTTCTGGCCGGGGCCGCTGACCATGATCCTGCCCCGGCGGGACTGCGTGCCCCTGCGGACCACCGGCGGGCTGGATACCGTGGGCGTCCGCTGCCCGGACCATCCGGTGACGCGGGCCATTATCGCGGCGGCGGATACGCCGGTGGCGGCGCCCAGCGGGAATACCTCCGGACGGCCCAGCCCCACCTGTGCGCGGCACATGATGGAGGACATGATGGGCAAGATCGACGGGATCGTGGATGGCGGGCCCTGCGCCGTAGGCGTAGAGAGCACCATTATCGATCTGACGGTGCAGCCACCACGGCTGCTGCGGCCCGGCGGACTGCCGCTGGAGGCACTGGAGGCGGTGCTGGGGGAGGTGGCCGTGGACAAGGCCGTGCGGCAGAAGCTGTCCGACGGGGAGAAGGCCAAGGCACCGGGAATGAAGTACCGGCACTACGCGCCCCGGGCTGCCGTGACGGTGGTGACGGGCGCGCCGCGGCGAAGCGCGGCGTACATCGCGGCGCACCTGCCGGCGGGGGCCGGGGTCATCTGCTTTGACGAGTACGCGCCGCTGTTCGCGGGGCACATTGTACATCGGTTGGGACCGGCAGGAGACAAGCTGGCCCAGGCACAGCGCGTGTTCGACGCGCTGCGGACCTTCGACGAGACGGAGGTGACGGCCATCTATGCCCAGTGCCCGGACGAGGCGGGACTGGGACTGGCGGTGAGCAACCGGCTGAAAAAGGCGGCGGGGTTCCACACGGTGGACGCGTCGCCGCTGGTCATCGGCTTCACGGGGCCTACCGGCGCGGGCAAGACCAGCGCCCTGCGGGCGCTGGAGCAGCTGGGCGGGCTGGTGCTGGACTGCGACGCCATCTACCATGAGCTGCTGCGGACGGACGGAGCGCTGCGGGGGGCCATCGCCGGGGCGTTCGGCCCGGTGTTTGCGGCGGACGGCGGTCTGGACCGGCAGAAGCTGGGGAACCTCGTATTCGGCGATCCGGCGGCGCTGGAGACGCTGAACGGGATCATCTATGCGCGGCTGCCCCGGGAGCTGCGGCGGCGGATGGACGAGAGCGACGCGGCGGTGGTGGGCATTGACGCCATCAACCTGATCGAAAGCGGGCTGGACGGAATGTGTCGGCGGACGGTGGCGGTGATCGCGCCGGCGGAGACGCGGGTGGTGCGCATCATGGCGCGGGATGGCATACCGGAGGAATACGCGCGGCTGCGGGTGCTGGCACAGAAGGACGAAGCGTTCTACCGGGCCCGGTGCACGGACGTGCTGGTGAACGACTGCGGCAGCGCGGCGGCCTTTACGGAAAAGGCACGGCAGGCGCTGGAGACGATATTGAAGGAGGAACGAGCATGAGCGAGGAAATGAAGGCGCTGCGGGAGCAGCTGCTGCGGAATGACAAGAACGGGTATGATACGCTGGACGAGGCGCAGCTGGCGGAGATGGAAGCCTACTGCGCGGACTACAAGGCCTTCCTGAACGCGGGAAAGACAGAACGGCTCAGCGCCCGGGCGGCTATCGCCGCGGCAGAGGCGAAGGGATTTGTGCAGTATAAGCGCGGCATGGCGCTGAAGGCCGGGGATAAGGTGTACACCTGCAACCGGGGCAAGGGACTGATGCTGGCGGTCATCGGTAAGGAGAGCCTGGCCGAGGGCGCGCAGATCGCGGCGGCGCATATCGACTCGCCGCGGCTGGATCTGAAGCCCACGCCGCTGTATGAGGACAGCGAGATGGCATATTTCAAGACCCACTACTACGGCGGTATCCGCAAGTACCAGTGGGTGACTATCCCCCTGCAGCTGCGGGGCGTGGTGGCCAAGAAGGACGGCAGCGTGGTAGACGTGTGCATCGGCGAGGCGGGTGAGCCCCAGCTGGTCATCACGGACCTGCTGCCCCATCTGGGCGGCGAACAGGGCCGGAAGCCCCTGAACGAGGCGGTGCCCGGCGAGACGCTGAACTTGCTGGTGGGCAGCCGGCCCATCGGGGACAGCGAGGACAAGGACCGGGTGAAGCTGCACGTGATGAAGCGGCTGCACGACAAGTACGGCATCACGGAGAGCGACTTCGCCTCCGCGGAGCTGGAGGCTGTTCCCGCCGCGGAGGCGGTGGACATCGGTATTGACGGCAGCATGATCGGGTCCTACGGTCACGATGACCGGGTGTGCGGCTACGCGGCGCTGCGGGCGCTGCTGGATATCGAAACGCCGGACAAGACGGCGGTATGCGTGCTGGCGGACAAGGAGGAGATCGGCTCCATGGGCGTGACAGGTATGCAGTCCGCGGCCTTTGACGCCTTTATGTCTGACCTGTGCGACGGCCAGAACGTGCCGCTGAAGGCGTGCTTTGAGAACGCCTTTTGCCTGTCCGCCGACGTGACGGCGGCCTATGACCCCAACTTTGCCGATGTGTACGAGAAGAAGAACGCGGCCTTCGTCAACTACGGCGTGGGTATCTGCAAGTACACCGGCGCGCGGGGCAAGTCCGGTTCCTCGGACGCCAACGCGGAGACGGTGGCTTATGTGCGCGCGGTGCTGGACGGCGCGGGCGTGCGGTGGCAGATCTGCGAGCTGGGCAAGATCGACGCCGGCGGCGGCGGGACGGTGGCACAGTATATGGCCAACCGGAACATCGCCACGCTGGATGCCGGCGTGCCGGTGCTGAGCATGCACGCGCCCTTCGAGGTGGTGGCCAAGGTGGACTGCTACGAGATGTACCGGGCCTGCAAGGCACTGTACGAGGCGAGATAACGGAAAAGCACGGTCCCAGGCAGTGCCGGGGACCGTGCTTTTTACGGGAAAGATACGGAAATCCCTTGTAAAAAGTGGGGGAATACGGTATAATTTTCTACAAGAACAGCAGGAAGGGAGGCGGCGGTATGTACGGCATCGGTCAGCGGGTGGTGCACCCCATGCACGGGGCGGGCGTTATCGAGAACGTGACGGAGGAGCTGCTGTACGGCGCGGCGCGGACGTACTATGTGTTCCGTCAAGCCGTCAGCGGACTGGTACTGAAGCTGCCCACTGATAACTGCGAGGCCATCGGCGTGCGGCTGCTGTATGATCGGGAGAGAATGGACGCGGTGCTCTCGGCCATCCCATCGCTGACGGTGGCGGAGGAGCGCAACTGGAACCGCCGCTACAGGGAGAACATGGCGCGGCTGAAAAGCGGCGACCTGACGGAGGTGGCACGGGTGGTCAAGTCCCTGATGCGGCGGGAGGCGGCGCGGGGACTGTCCACCGGAGAGAGAAAAATGCTGCACAGTGCCAAGGAGATACTGCTGTCGGAGCTGGCGATGGTGCGGGAGATCGGATACCAAGAGGCGGAGCGTCTGCTGGATGGCGCGGTGATGACGGGAGCGTGCGAATGACGATGGGGAAGCTCTTTGACAAGCTGTTAAACCGGAAAAAGGAACGGCACCCCCGCTGCGCGGCGCTGGTGCCTGCCGCGGGGCGCTCTGAGCGCATGGGCGGCACGGATAAGCTGACGGCGCCGCTGTGCGGCGTGCCGGTGCTGCTGCGGACGCTGCGGGCGCTGGATGAGGCGGCGCTGATCGACGAGATCGTGGTGGCGGTAAGCCCGGAGCGCCTGGAGGAGATCGCGGCCCTGTGTGCCGGGGCGAATGTCAAAACGCCGCTGCGCGTGGTGGAGGGCGGCGGGAGCCGCACTCAGTCGGTGCTGCTGGCGGCGCTGGCGGCCGGCGACAGCTGCGAGCTGCTGGCGGTGCATGACGGCGCGCGGCCGCTGATCCTGCCGGAGCAGGTGGACGACATGGTGCGGCTGGGACAGCGGACCTATGCCGCCGCGCCGGCGCTGCCGGTGACGGACACGGTGAAGGTGGCGGATATGGCGGGGCTGGTGCAGTCCACGCCGGACCGGAAAACGCTGTACGCCGTACAGACACCACAGGTGTTTCAGGCGAACATCCTGAAGGCTGCTCTGCAGTCGGCTATTCAGGCCGGGGCGGACATCACGGACGACTGCTCCGCCGTGGAACGGCTGGGCAAGGAGGTATGGCTGGCCCCCGGCTGGCGGGAGAACATCAAGATCACCACGCGGGAGGACCTGACCATGGCAGAGGCATTCCTGCGGGAGAGGGAGAACAGAGCATGACGGATCTGCGCATTGGATATGGCTATGACGTACACCGGCTGGTACCGGGCCGCGCCCTGGTGCTGGGCGGTGTGACGGTGCCCTTTGAGAAGGGGCTGCTGGGGCACTCCGACGCGGACGTGCTGACCCACGCGGTGATGGATGCCCTGCTGGGCGCTGCGGCGCTGGGGGACATCGGCAAGCTGTTTCCGGACAGCGATGCGCGCTACGCCGGGGCGGACAGCACGGCGCTGCTGCGGCAGGTGACGGCGGTGCTGGCGGAGGCGGGCTGGACCATTGTGAATGTGGACGCTACGGTGGCGGCCCAGGCGCCGAAGCTGGCGCCCTATATCCCGGAGATGCGGGAGAGACTGGCGGCGGCCATGGGACTGGACGCGGGATGTGTCTCTGTGAAAGCGACGACGGAGGAGGGACTGGGATTTACCGGCAGCGGCGAGGGCATAGCGGCCCACGCGGCGGCGCTGGTGGAGAAAACGGCGTAAAAAACCCGGTGCAATCTTCACACATTATTAACAGCGGTGGGGTTGTGCCAAAAGTGAACATATGGTACAATATACCTGTTAAGATGCGGAGGCGTGTCTGCCCGATACGGACAGATGCGCCGCTTTTTGGTATAGGCTATGGAGGACGAGGAAAGGAAGGTAGACTTGAGCCACAGGACTATTCAGGACGAGCAGGCGAGACTGCGTAAAAAACGGCAGAAGGCGGAAAACGTCTTTGCTGTATTCAAAAAACCGCTGCACGAGTCGCTGACATCGGTATTGCCGGTAATGCTGATCGTGCTGGTGCTGTGCTTCACCATTGCGCCGGTGCCCAACAACGCCATGGTGGCGTTCCTGCTGGGCGGCTTGATGCTGATCGCTGGCATGGGACTGTTCACGCTGGGGTCGGAGATGTCCATGATCCCGCTGGGACAGGCGGTAGGCTCCGAGATCACACGGCGAAAGAAGGTGTGGATCATCACGGTGGTGGGCTTCCTCATCGGCATGATAATTACCGTGGCGGAGCCGGATCTGCAGGTGCTGGCCAACCAGGTACCGGCCATCGAGAACAACGTGATCATCTGGTCCGTGGCGGTGGGCGTGGGTGTGTTCCTGGTCATCGCCCTGCTGCGTATTGTGCTGGGTATCCAGCTGCGGTGGCTGCTGATCGGGTTTTACGCCATTGTGTTCACGCTGGCGATGTTCGTGTCGCCGGATTTCTGGGCGGTGGCTTTTGACTCCGGAGGCGTGACCACCGGACCCATGACGGTGCCGTTCATCATGGCACTGGGCGTGGGCGTGTGTGCCGTGCGAAGCGACAAGCAGGCAGGGGGCGACAGCTTCGGCCTGGTGGCGCTGTGCTCTATCGGGCCGATCATCACGGTGCTGATCCTTGGATTGCTGTATAAGCCGGACGGAAGTGCCTACACCGCGGCGGTCATGCCGGATGCCAAGGACACGGTGGAGATGTTCGATCTGTATCTCAGCGAGATACCTCACTATCTGAAGGAGACGGCATCGGCGCTGCTGCCTATCGGCGCTTTCCTGATCCTGTTCCAGCTGGTGACCCGCAGACTCAAGCGCAAGGAGATACTGCACATGGTCATCGGCCTGGTGTATGTGTACATAGGATTGACCATCTTCCTGATGGGCGTGAACGTGGGCTTTATGCCCGTGGGCAGCTTTTTGGGCGGCAGCATCGCCAGCCATACCTATAATTGGATACTTATCCCCATTGCTATGGTCATCGGTTATTTCATCGTACAGGCGGAGCCGGCTGTCCATGTGCTGAACAAGCAGGTGGAGGAGATCACCGCCGGTTCCATCCCGGCTCACGCCATGAACCTGGCGCTGTCTGTGGGCGTGGCCATCTCGCTGGGGCTGGCTATGATCCGGGTGCTGACGGGTATTTCCATCATGTGGTTCCTGGTGCCGGGCTATGTGCTGAGTCTGGCGCTGAGCTTCGTGGTGCCGCAGATCTTTACGTCCGTGGCCTTCGACTCCGGCGGCGTGGCCTCCGGACCCATGACGGCTACGTTCCTGCTGCCCTTCGCCCTGGGCGCCTGCGACGCTGTGGGCGGCAATCTGGTGACGGACGCTTTCGGTGTGGTGGCGATGGTGGCCATGACGCCGCTGGTGACCATACAGCTGCTGGGCCTGAGCTATCAGAGAAAGCTGCGCCGCGCACCTGCTCCTGCCGCGCCTGTGGCGGTGGAGGAGCTTATCGAGCTGTGCTGAGGAGGTGGAGATATGTCTGAAACAACCAAAAACCGTCTGTATCTGATGATCACCATCACCAACCGGGTCATGGGCGCCACGCATTTTCTGGATTTCTACCGGGCTTTCGGCGCGCCGGTGGTGTTCACCGCCCTGGGACGGGGCACCGCCAGCAACGACGTGCTGAGCTATCTGGGTCTGGAGGCTACGGAGAAGTCCGTGATGTTCTCCGTGGTGACGCCGGCTGTCAAGGAGGTGCTGATGCGGGAGCTGGTGGACACCATGCGGATCGACCGGCCCGGCAGCGGTATCGCCGTGTGCCTGCACCTGAGCAGCGTGGGCGGAAGGACGGCGCTGAACTATCTGATCTCCGGCGAAAGCGACGCGCAGCCGGATATGACTGTGAAGGAGGAAGAGCAGATGAACGAGAACGCGTATCAGCTGATCGTGGCGATCACCAATACCGGGTACACCGACGCGGTGATGGAGGCGGCCTCCGCCGCCGGCGCGCGGGGCGGTACGGTCATTCACGCCCGGGCTACCGACGCGGGGAACACCAACAAGTTCTTCGGCATGGCCATCTCGGAGGAACGGGAGATGATCTTCCTGGTGACCTCCGCCGATAAGCGGGCGGCCATCATGCAGTCCATCATGGAGAAGGCCGGCGCCCACACTGAGGCGCAGACGGTGACGTTCTCCGTGCCGCTGGACGACGCAGCGGGGCTATACAGCGCCAACAGCAACTGAAAAGCAAGGTCTCCGGCTTGGCCGGAGGCGGAGAATGAGCCTCCCCCGGCGAAACCGGGGGAGGCTTTTGTGTGAAAGGAACCGCCGGAGGGCGGCTTGTTCAGCGGTTATTGGGGGGATGCAAGATGACGCTTCAGGGCCTGGAAGGTAGCGTCACTGATGACGTGCTCCATGCGGCAGGCGTCCTCGGCAGCGCTGGCCTCGTCCACACCCAGGCGGCGGAGAAAGTCCGTGAGGACCGTGTGGCGCTCGTAGATCTTTTCGGCTACCTCGCGCCCGGCGGCGGTGAGGGTGATGTAGCCGCCGTTGTCTACGTCGATATACTGCCCGGCCTTCAGCAGGCCAACGGCGCGGCTGACGCTGGGCTTGGAGTAGCCCATATAGTCCACGATGTCGATGGAACGGACGGCCTTCCCCTGACGAATCAGGACCAGGATGCTCTCCAGATACATCTCGCCGGATTCCTGTAATACCACGGCGGCACCTCCTTTGCTACTTAGAGCACTCTAACTGAAGTATAACACACGACTGGCGTAAAAGCAAGTGACAGTTAAATGTATTTAACTGTCGTTACAATGGCGGGTGTTTCTTGACAGAACGGTTAGCCTGTGCTAACATCATACCACATGACATAGATAGACGATTGAGGTAACGCGCTATGACACTGAATGAACTGAAGATCGGCGACAGCGGCGTCATCACTGCTGTGGGCGGGGAGGGCGCACTGCGCTGCCGCCTGCTGGATATGGGGCTGACGCCCCGGACCGTGGTGACGCTGCGGAAGGTGGCCCCTATGGGGGATCCCATCGAGATACACGTGCGGGGCTATGAGTTGACGCTGCGGGTGGAGGACGCCCGACAGATCACCGTGGAAAAGAGGGATCGCGTATGATCTTTGCATTGGCGGGCAACCAGAACTGCGGCAAGACTACGCTGTTCAATGCTTTGACCGGCTCCAACCAGCACGTGGGAAATTTCCCCGGTGTGACGGTGGACCAGAAATCCGGAGAAGTGCGGGAGCACAAGGACTGCACCGTGGTGGACCTGCCGGGCATCTACTCCCTGCGGACCTATACCCAGGAGGAGATCGTCACGCGGGACTACATACTGAACCAGAAGCCGGACGGCATCATCAATATCGTGGATGCTACCAACATCGAGCGCAACCTGTACCTGACACTGCAGCTGCTGGAGCTGCGGGTGCCTATGGTGCTGGCATTGAACATGATGGACGAGGTGCGCGCCAACGGCGGCACCATTGACGTGCAGAAGCTGTCCGACGACCTGGGCATTCCCGTGGTGCCCATTACCGCCGCCAAGGGCGAGGGTGTGTCCGAGCTGATGGACCGGGCGGTGGAGACGGCGAAAAACCGGGTGCTGCCCAAGGTCTATGACTTCTGCGCGGCGAATTCGCCGGTGCACCGGTGCGTCCATGCGGTGGTGCATCTGATCGAGGACCACGCTGAGCGGCTGGGTCTGCCGCCCCGGTTCTGCGCCACGAAGCTCATTGAGGGCGACAGGGATATGGCGGACCGGCTGGTGCTGGATCAGAACGAGAGGGAGCTGCTGGAGCACTGCATCGTGCAGATGGAGACGGAGAACGGATTGGACCGCAACGCCTCGCTGGCGGATATGCGGTATACGTTCATCGAGCAGGTCACCGCCGACGCGGTGGTCAAGTGCCATGAGAGCAAGGAGCACAAGCGCAGCGTGGCCTGGGACAGGGTACTGACGGGGAAATACACGGCGCTGCCGGTATTCTTTGGCGTGATGCTGCTGATCTTCTGGCTGACGTTCGAGGTCATCGGCCAGGGGCTCAGCGACCTGCTGGCGCTGGGTATCGACTACGTGACCGCCGGCGTGGACGGGGCGCTGACCGCCTACGGCATCAACCCGGTGGTGCACAGCCTTATTATTGACGGTATCTTCGCCGGTGTGGGCAGCGTGCTGTCATTCCTGCCCATTATCGTGACGCTGTTTTTCTTTCTGTCCATTCTGGAGGATACCGGCTATATGGCCCGGGTGGCCTTTGTCATGGACAAGCTGCTGCGGAAGATCGGTCTGTCCGGGCGGAGCATCGTGCCGCTGCTGATCGGCTTCGGCTGCTCGGTGCCGGCTATCATGGCTACCCGCACGGTGTCCTCGGACCGGGATCGGAAGATGACCATTCTGCTGACGCCCTATATGAGCTGCTCGGCCAAGATCCCCATCTATGGCTTTTTTACCGCCGCGTTCTTCACCGACCACAAGGCGCTGGTGATGATCTCCCTGTATGTGCTGGGTATCGTGGTGGGTATTCTGGCAGCGCTGGTGATGAAGGGGACCGCCTTCAGGGGCAAGCCTGTGCCCTTTGTCATGGAGCTGCCCAACTACCGTATGCCCTCCGCTAAAAGCGTGGGGCTGCTGCTGTGGGAGAAGGCCAAGGACTTTTTGCAGCGGGCCTTCACCGTGATCTTCCTGGCCACGGTGGTCATCTGGTTCCTGCAGAGCTTCGACACGCGGCTCAATGTGGTCACGGACAGCGCGGACAGTCTGCTGGCGCTGATCGGCCAATGGCTGGCGGTGCTGTTCAGGCCGCTGGGCTTTGGTGACTGGCGCTGTGCCACGGCGCTGATCTCCGGCTTTATCGCCAAGGAGTCGGTGGTCAGCACGCTGCAGGTGCTGCTGGGAAACGCGGCCATCACGTCGCTGTTCACCACGCGCAGCGCCATCAGCTTTCTGGTGTTCACGCTGCTGTATACACCCTGCATTGCGGCGGTGGCCACCATACGGCGTGAGCTGGGCTCCCGTATCAAAACGGTGGGCGTGGTGCTGCTGCAATGCGTAGTGGCGTGGCTGGCGGCGTACATCGCTTACGCTGTGGGAGGGCTGCTGCTGTGAACTGGATGGACTGGGTGCTGCTGGCACTGGTGGCGCTGTGCGGTGTGCTGGCCCTGCGTAGTGCGCGGCGGGCGCGGAAAAACGGCGGATGCGCCGGCTGTTCTGGCTGCGGCGGGAGCTGCGGCGGCTGTACCGGGAAAAAGGAATAAAAAACAAGGCCCGCGGGGGCCTTGTTTTTTTTACAGCAGGAGACCATATTTGGCGCACAGGGGCAGGAGCGTGTCCTCCGGCAGGGCGCCGTCGTACAGGGCGCGGCCCTGATAGGCCCGGAGGGCGGCCTCCAGCAGCTGGGTGTCGTCGCAGACGAAGCACACCGGTTTGGTGAGCATATACTGGTAGTCCGCCAGGGCCTGTACATCGTCCCAGGAGGCGATACGCAGGGCCAGGACCGTCTCACCGCTGTCCAGCGCGGCGGTGAGCGTCTCCTCCGCATCGCCGGTCAGGTCGACGACGGTGTGCCAGGAGACATCGACAGGCAGGGGGAAGGGCAGCTTCTCCGTGGCGGCGGGCAGCTCGTTCGTATGCTGCGGGGCCGGCGGCGTGATGACCGCGCCGCCCAGTGCCCGGGCCAGGGCGGCGATATGCGCGGCGGTGGTGCCGCAGCAGCCGCCGAACACGGCCACGCCGGCGGCCAGAAATTCCGGCACCAGGGCGGTGAATTCCTCGCCGGTGCAGCGGTAGACCGTCTCGCCATTCTCGATGATGGGCATACCGGCATTGGGCTTGGCGATCAGGGGGACCCGGGCATATTCCCGCAGGCGCTTCAGCTGGAGAAGTATCTGCTCCGGGCCGGCGGAGCAGTTCAGGCCAAAGGCGTCGATGCCCATGCCCTGCAGGACCACCAGCGCCGCGGTGATGTCGGTGCCGGAGACGCTGCGGCCGTTTTCGTCACAGGTGAAGGTGACGAAGATAGGCTTGTCGCTGACGCTGCGGACGGCCAGCACCGCCGCACGGGCGTCGGAGAGGGTCATCATGGTCTCGATGACGAACAGGTCCACGCCGGCGCGTTCCAGACCGGCGGCCTGCTCGGTGTAGATGTCCACCAGCTCCTCGAAGGACACGTCGCCCAGCGGGGCGAGGAACGCGCCGGTGGGGGACATATCGCCTGCCCGCAGGGCCTTGCCCTGCACCGCCTGGGCGGACAGTTCCGCCAGACGGCGGTTGTAGTCGGCGGTGCAGTTGAACAGGCCGGACTCCTCCAGCTTGCGGCGGTTGGCACCGAAGGTGGGGGTGTAGACCACCTGGCTGCCGGCGGCCACATAGCCGCGCTGGATGTCGATGATGGCGTCCGGATGGTCCAGTGTCCACTGCTCGGCGCAGACGTCGCCTGTATAGCCGCGCTTTTGCAGCTCGGTGCCGGTGGCACCGTCCAAAATCAGAGGAAAACGAAGCTCCATAGGTGTTACCTCCATTGCATGGATCTTAGGGGAATGTTTTTGGCAAAGGCGTCGGCGAAGTCGGGACGCCCGGAGAGCTCGAGATAGGTGAGACGGTTGACGATGCCGTCCGCGGCGGACATATCACCCCGCAGGGCCAGCTGTGCCGCGCCGGAGAGGGCGGCGTTGCCTACGCTGTGGAGCTTGGCGGCGGGGAGACGGGGGAGCATACCGATGGCCGCGGCGCTGGCGGGGTCAAGGTACATCCCGAAGCCGCCGGATAGGTACAGAGCGTCCAGCGCGGAAAGGGTCAGCCCCTGCTGCGCCAGCAGTATCTGCACGCCGGCGGCCACCGCTGCCTTGGCCAGCTGCAGCGCCCGGACATCAGCGGCGGTGAGATACACCCGGTCGGTCAAGTGGAAGACGCCGCAGCCGTTTTCGTCACGGGTCAAATAGCGGCGGAACGCCTCAGGCGCGTCTTCCGGCGGTAGGAGACGGCCGCCTTCGTCAATGACGCCCAGGCGCAGCAGGAGGGCCGTCAGGTCGATGAGACCAGAGCCGCAGAGACCGACTGCCTCGCCGCCGCCGATGACGTTCATCTTGAAGGCGCCGCTGTACCGGACGCGGCTGACCGCACCGTCCACGCCCAGCATACCGCAGGCGATGCCCGCGCCCTCGAAGGCGGGGCCGGCGGCCACGGCGCAGCAGGTGAAGCCATCCATGCCGCCCAGGGCCATCTCGCCGTTGGTGCCGATGTCCAGAAACAGGAAATGGCCCGCGCGTCGGGCAAGGCCGGAGGCCAGCAGGCCGGCGGTGATATCGCCGCCCACGAAGCCCGCCGCGCAGGGGACGCAGTACAGCGGCGCGTCCAGCAGCGTGAGGCCGGAACTCTGACGGAAGAAGGTCTCCGGGCAGAAGGGGGCGGCGGCCAGCGGGCGGACGGATACACCGGCGAGCAGGCTCTGCATGACGGTGTTGCCGGCGGTCACGGTGCGCTTCAGCTCGGCGGGCTGTCGCCCGGCCTGGGAGAGTGCCCGGGTGAGCAGGGCCTTCAGCTGCTGGCGGAGCAGGGAGGACAGGCGGGTGAGCCCGTCCTGGTGGTCGATGGTATACTGGATGCGTGTGATGACATCCGCGCCGTAGGGGGCCAGAGCCGTCCAGTCGGCGCAGGTGGCCAGGGCGTGGCCGGTGGCCAGGTCGTACAGCCGCAGCGCCGTGGTGGTGGTGCCCAGGTCGATGG
>ULWA01013875.1_pt1 | contig 20041 bp, 20 predicted proteins | sample 1959991 | NCBI WGS metagenome assembly ULWA01 (sample SAMEA4835802, study PRJEB28245) | human gut metagenome | biome: gut microbiome; material: fecal sample | place: Denmark | collected 2008
GAACTCTTCGTTCGCAGTTTATGAAATCCTCCGTTTACAAGGGGGTGAAATTTCCATCTATGCAGAGAGACGATTCTCATTCCCTGAAATAAGACTGTATCTTCACTCAACGGCCTTACTACAACATGGAAAATGGGTAAACATACACGACATAAGGAAAAAACCAACCGGGAATATCCGCTGCCCCGTGATGAACCATCGTACTTTCCAATCCATAATGGGCTATAATCCCTAAAGTCTCCCACCCTCAATAAAGGGAGTGGGAGACTTTTGTATCAATCTTATCCCGAACTAGCGCTACACTTTTTCTCAAAGAAATACAAAAAGAGCGAAACCGACTTTACTTTCCCACACGGGGAAGAAACACGTCGATTTCGCTATTTTTCATCCTATTCTCCAATCCCTATGCCTACAAGAAAGCGAGCCTAAGGAGAGGAAAGAGAATATCAATTCTTTAGAAAAGTAATTAGTTGTTCTCAGGACGGAGTTTACGAACTGTTTCACCAGCACGCCACATTTCGCTGTCGTGAAGAGCCTGGAGTTCCTTCTCAAGACCAACACGATAGTCGGGCTTAGAGTTGGCATCGATAGAGATTTGTGCTTCGTTACCAGTCACTACGCTGTGATAGAGCTTCTGCATCACGGGCTTGATGGCATCGTGGAACGGGCCCATCCAGTCAAGTGCACCGCGCTGAGCAGTGGTAGAGCAGTTAGCATACATCCAGTCCATACCATTCTTACCTACCATGGGGAGGAGTGACTGTGTGAACTCTTCGATAGTTTCGTTGAAAGCCTCTGAAGGAGTGTGACCATTCTCACGAAGGGTTTCATACTGAGCCAAGAACAAGCCCTGGATGGCACCCATCAATGAGCCACGTTCACCGGTGAGGTCGCTGGTAGCTTCGCGCTTGAAATCGGTCTTGAACATGTAACCAGAACCGATACCTACGCCGAATGCCAATACCTTGTCGGTGGCATGACCAGAAGCGTCTTGATATACTGCATATGATGAGTTAAGACCACGACCTTCGAGGAACATGGTGCGGAGTGACGTACCAGAACCCTTAGGTGCGACCATGATTACGTCGATATCAGCGGGAGGAACTACACCCGTACGATCGTTCCAAGTGATGGCAAAGCCGTGTGAGAAGTAGAGTGTCTTACCAGCAGTGAGGTGCTTCTTGATAGAAGGCCAAAGCTGCATCTGAGCTGCATCAGAAAGGAGCATGCAGATAATTGTACCCTTTTCAGCTGCTTCTTCGAGCGAGAAGAGTGTTTCGCCAGGTACCCAGCCATCAGCTTTTGCCTTTTCGAAAGTTTTGCCCTGGCGCTGACCTACGATAACATTGAAACCATTATCACGCAAGTTGCATGCTTGGCCTGGACCTTGTACACCATAGCCTAATACGGCAATCGTTTCGTTCTTCAAAATTTCACGAGCCTTTTCCAAGGGGAACTCCTCGCGGGTTATAACTTCTTCTACAACACCGCCAAAATTCAATTGTGCCATATCTTTTTTAGTTTTTTGTGGAGGCTAATCGCTCACTAGCTACTAGTGAACTTGATGGGCAATCTGCCTTCGTTAAGTTATAGTATATAATTCAAATATCTAAGTTGTTGGACTGCAAGCGCTTTATTTCCTCACGAAGTTCAAGAAATTCGGTAAGTTCTTCACGACGGCTCTTGGTGACCGCCACCACACCGGAACTTACGTACTGTAGGATGCAACCAAATTCTTTCAATCGTTTGTACAATTCCATTGTTTCCTCGGGGAGTCCTTCCTTCGACACTATGGCATAAGTAGAATTGACTTCCACTATTTTACCATCATATTGACGAATAGCTTTGGAAATGTTGCGATTTTCTATGAGTCGAGCTGTAGCTATCTTATAGAGAGCTTGATCCATCACGAAAATTTCGTCGCTCGTAAAGTATTGTGCCTGAATCACATCGATTTTCTTCTCAAGCTGCTTTACCAATGTCTGTACTGTGTGTTCCTCTGTATAGGTGGTAATGGTATAGCGGTGCACGTTCTCTATGCCCGATGCCGATACATTAAGGCTTTCAATGTTGAGCTGGCGACGCGTAAAGACGTTGGTCACCAGGTTGAGCACACCCGCAAGATTCTCTGAAAATACGATGATGGTATAGAGAGTCAAGCCTTTCTTGTCTGCTGAAATGTCTGTCATATCTTTTTCGCGTCTTTGTGTTATACCTCAAGCATCATATCGTCCACATCGTGTCCTGGACAGCACATGGGCAATACATTATCCTCTTCGAGCACGGCTGCTTGAAGCAAGAACGGGCCTGGAGTTTGCAGCATAGTGTCAATGGCTTCATCGAGTAGGTTGCGATCGGTCACTGTAAGAACAGGAATGTCGTAAGCCTCAGCTATTTTCTCGTAATCAGGATTCATCATCGGCGTGAACGAATAGCGACGATGAAAGAAGAGTTGTTGCCACTGACGCACGTTGCCTAAGTAATTATTGTTGAGCAAGATAATCTTCACTGGAACTCGTTGCTCCATGATTGTGCCGAGTTCCTCAATGGTCATTTGCAATCCGCCATCACCCAAGAAGAGGCATACTTCTCTGTCGGGAGCACCCAACGTAGCGCCAATAGCTGCTGGAAGTCCATAGCCCATGGTTCCCATACCGCCAGAGGTGACAACACTACGTTTTTCGGTGAAGCGAAAGTAGCGCGCAGCCATCATTTGGTTCTGACCAACATCGGTCACTAGAATGGCTTTATCGCCAGTATGCTCTGTGACTTTTCTCACCACTTCTCCCATGCGGAGCGGTCCTTGAGCGGGATGAATCTGTGGTTCAATGACCACGTTGTTCTCTTTCTCGTCCCACTGTCGAAAACTTTCGCGCCAATCGGTGTGATTCGTTTCATGGAGAAGTTGCGTCACTTCACGAAGTGTTTCTTTGCAATCACCAAGAACAGCCACATCGACCTCCACATTTTTGTTGATTTCCGAAGGATCAATATCAAAATGTATTTTCTTAGCTTGCTTGGCGTATGTGGCAAGATTGCCTGTGATACGATCGTCGAAACGCATACCCACGGCTATGAGCAAATCGCATTCCTGCGTTTTCTTATTAGCTCCTAGCGAACCATGCATACCAAGCATACCCACATTTAAAGGGTGCTGCGAAGGAAGCGCAGACAATCCGAGCAAAGTGCAGCCTGTAGGCAAGCCCGCTTTTTCGATAAAAGCCTTTAGTTCTTCACTTGCATCGCCTAGTTCTACCCCCTGCCCTACTAGTACTAGAGGGCGCTTAGACTGATTAATTAGCTCAGCCGCGTCGATAATGCTTTGGCGCTCCGTGGGAGGCACTGGCACATAGCTACGAATAAAGTCGATCGTACCAGGCACATAATCGGCTTTCTCTAGCTGTGCATTCTTTGTAAAGTCGAGCACCACAGGCCCTGGACGACCACTTCCTGCAATGTAGAAAGCACGATGTACAGCCCAAGCCACATCCTTGGCCGAACGTATCTGATATGCCCATTTACTAATAGGCTGCGTTACATCCACCACATCGCATTCTTGAAAAGCATCCGTGCCAAGCATCTTTGCTCCGACTTGCCCCATAATGACTACGATAGGTGTGCTATCCATCATGGCATCGGCTATACCTGTGATGGTGTTGGTTGCACCGGGTCCACTTGTTACGATACACACACCCGTCTTTCCACTCACTCTTGCATAACCTTCTGCGGCATGCGCTGCAGCTTGTTCGTGGCGCACAAGTATGTGGTTCAACCGGTCGCGATAATCATAGAGTGCATCATATACTGGCATGATAGCACCACCAGGATAACCGAACAACGTTGACACACCTTCATCGAGGAGTGTACGCATCAAGATTTCAGCTCCTGTCAAGTTTGTATCACCTACCGTTGAGGCCCATGGTTGCGTATTTCTATCACTATTTTGCGTCATGTTCGTTTAGGTTCGTTTAGTTGTTGTGATGTTTCTTGCTGCGGAGGGTAAATTGTATTGTGTAACTTCCACAACCACAAATTCTTTGCGAATACTCCTTTCATGGAGTTTTGTTCTATATCAGATTTCGCGTACGCCGCCCTTATCGGCGCTGCTCACCATAGAGGCGTAAGCACGAAGAGCCTTGCTCACCTCACGGTGGCGTTGTAACGGACGCATAGCACGAGCGGCTAACTCTTCATCAGTCAGATGAACGCTGATACTGCGTGAAGGAATATCTATTTCAATAATGTCGCCATCTATTATTTTACCAATAGCGCCACCTGCTGCAGCCTCGGGCGAGATGTGTCCGATGCTCAAGCCTGATGTTCCGCCAGAGAAACGGCCATCCGTAATTAACGCACAAGCCTTACCTAGATGACGGCTCTTTATATAAGAGGTGGGATAAAGCATCTCCTGCATACCCGGCCCTCCCTTGGGACCTTCGTGAGTGATTACTACGACATCGCCCGCCTGAACTTTTCCTCCTAAAATTCCCTTACATGCTTCGTCTTGCGAATCGAACACACGAGCTGGACCTTCAAAGTGCCAAAGGCTCTCATCTACACCGGCCGTCTTTACCACACAACCATCTTTGGCAATATTACCAAAGAGTACAGCTAAGCCGCCGTCTTTTGTATAAGCATGTTCAAGGTCGCGTATACATCCCGTACTGCGGTCAGCATCGAGTGTCTGATAAGTACGGTCTTGCGAACCCATTACCGTACTAAATTTACCTCCCGGCGCACTGCTATAAATACGACTTGCCTCGGAAGATATTTCACTAGCGGTAATGCTGTATTTGTCAATATCTTCTTGGAGCGACACGCCATTAACGCGGCGTGCTGTAACGTCAAGTAATCCGCCCTTGGCTAGTTCGCCAAGGATACCGAGCACACCTCCAGCGCGATTACACTCTTGCACTGAATAACGCTGAGTATTAGGAGAAAGTTTGCACAGACATGGCACGTTCCGGCTCAACAGGTCGATATCTTTCATCTTAAAATCAACACCAGCTTCATTGGCCACAGCCAAGAGATGGAGTACCGTATTTGTCGATCCGCCCATGGCTATATCGAGAGTCATTGCATTAAGGAAAGCCTGACGAGTGGCTATAGAACGTGGAAGTACGGTTGTATCGCCATCTTCATAATAGCTCAAAGCATTCTTTACAATCTGATGAGCGGCTTGCTTGAACAATTCGCGACGGTTTACGTGTGTGGCCAAGATTGTACCATTGCCAGGCAGAGAGAGACCGAGAGCTTCGGTAAGACAATTCATCGAATTGGCAGTGAACATACCCGAACAACTTCCACATCCTGGACAAGAACGCTTCTCCACCTCGGCGAGTTCTTCATCACTCACCGAAACGTCGGCACCCTTAATCATTGCCGTAATCAAATCAACGTTCTGTCCGCCATAACGGCCTGCCTCCATTGGGCCGCCGCTCACAAAGATTGTGGGAATATTCAGTCGCATGGCAGCCATTAACATTCCAGGCGTTATTTTATCGCAATTGGAAATACACACCAATGCATCGGCCTTATGAGCCTGCACCATATACTCTACAGAGTCGGCTATAATATCACGTGATGGAAGGGAATAGAGCATTCCATTGTGTCCCATAGCTATACCATCATCAATAGCAATGGTGTTAAACTCTGCAGCATAGCATCCTAGTGCTTCAATTTCTTGCTTTACAAGTTGGCCTGCTTCGTGTAAGTGTGTGTGTCCAGGAACAAATTGTGTAAAAGAGTTGGCTATTGCAATAATAGGTTTTCCAAACTGCTCACGTTTCATTCCCGCTGCCATCCACAAGGCACGGGCACCGGCCATCCTTCGGCCTTCAGTACTGAATGCACTACGCAACTGTATTTTCATAACTTTCGGAACGTTTATATCAATTTGCTGTGGATGCGCCCTATTACAGTTGAGCGTACCGACGCTTACAGATTACTACTCTTGTTGTTATTTTGAATTGCAAATGTAAACATTTATCCAATACACGCGTACAAATTGCCATAAAATCTTTCTATTTTTCTGTTTTTCTGTCATAATATGCGCATTTTGCTCATGAATATGCAATTCGATTGGATATAAAATATGCTTAGAAATAAAATCCGCATATTTCCTACAAACATCTAGTTAATTTGCCCACGCAAACAATGAATACAGAGGAAAAAATCTCCTCAACCGCACTATCCTCCCCCTTTCTCTATTAAGCCAATTCTATGAATGTGGGCGGACTGCATTCTGACTCCAAGTCAGGAACGCTGCACCTTCACATTGACTGTTGTCGTGTGGACATGGAGGGGAATACCAATGATGTACACGACATTCATCTTCGGGCAATGAAGGCTGCGGAAATCATCAATATGCGTCATGGGTGGGAACAACCGCAGGAAATTCGGAATATGCGGAAAGTGGAGCTTGCGGAGGATTGCGAACATACTCTCAAAGATATGCAACAGTTCAACATTGACAGATACTTCAATCTGTTGCGCATGAAAGGCTATGAGGTTAAACCTCGTTACGGCAAGCAGCGGAAACTTGTCGGCTACACTGTCGGCAAGAATGCTTCCGTGTTCAAGGCTTCGGAGATTGACAGAAAGTTTATGGCATCAAAGATTGAAGACACATGGATGAAACTGCACCCAAAAACAACACAAGTCAAGACAAAGCCTGTTTCTCCATCCGTTGCTCCTGCGCCTCGCCCAGTTCGTCATGTCGTTCAGACTCCAACAGCATCACAACCAAAGGCGCAACCTCAAATTGCACAAACGGCATTCACAATCAACATTGGCGATGAAGTTAAAAAAGGTGTGGATTCCGAACTCTGTCAAAGATGTCTTTACTAATGAGGTTCAGATTCCAGAGGATAATGATATAGCGACAACAGATAATGTCGCTCATGTAGCGATACTGTTGTTTGCAGGGTATATTGACGCAGCCACTTCCATGTCTGAGTCATGTGGTGGTGGCGGTTCTACTCCTTCTTCTGGTTGGGGTAAAAAAGACGATGAAGATGACTGGAAGTTTGCCCACCGTTGCGCACAGATGGCTCATTCCATGTGCAAGCCTAAACCACGCAGCAGAAGTTTCCACCGATAAATCAATGACAATATGGCAATCAGAAAAAGCAAGATAAACATAGACACAGAAGAAAGATCCGACTTCGACAACATGATGAATGATGTCGAAAACGAGGTTGAGGAACAGCAAGCCGAGGATGGACTTGTAAACCGAGTTCCTGAGTTGAAGCAGTTGAGTGAGGACATTGACAAGGCTACCAACACCTTCATCAATGCCACACTTGAACTGGAATCTGCCATTCAGCAGTATCAGCGTGCAGAAACCAAATTAGGTGGTGCAGTGAGTACTATCAGCAAAAAGGTTGATACCATCAATCAGCACATAGACAAAGTTTTGGAAAATGCTCCCACAAAATTAAAGGTGTCTGTAAATGTCAATGATGCTGACTGGAAAAAGATCCAAGAACTATTTGCCAAAGAACGCCAATGGATGACCGCACAGATGCAGACGCATATCCGTGAGGTCAATTCCATGTTTGCTGATGAACGGAAGAAAGTCCGTGAACGCTACAAGGAATATGATGGTTGTTACCTTGGTTACTATGCCCAGTGGTTCTTCTGGTTCTTCTTCACGATTGGTATCTTTGTGGTGGCTGGAGGTATAGGAATGATGATTGCACAGAGTTGTGGAAAATGACAATCCGACTGACCTTGGGCTTTAGCCTAAAATCAGTCGGTTCCTTTTATGTAGTCCCATCTGAACAAATAAGACCTTCCGTCTTAACGGACACTAATGTATTCTTTTTATTTATTCATAGGCATCAGCCAAACCTGATTCTACGTCCTCTCTAGACCAACCGTCATAAAACGCTCTCTCGTCACCAAAAGGGTCACTCCAATTATCGTAATCATTCATTTTCTCGTTTTCATAATCCCAAAATGAAGTTTTATGATAATTTGAAGCCAGTTTCTTTCCTTTTTTGTTACTGTCATCATTTATTTCTATAGATGAAGGTGGAAATGAGGTCTTTCCTACATCGCATTTTTCTGTGAGTAAAACAAATATCTTTCCGTTGCTATTGCTGACAATTGAAAACATTGGTTCTTTTGGAATAGAATTTATAGCTACAGCACCAATATTTGTTCCATAAGTGAAAAATAATTGGTTGGTTTCTATATCTTTTTTAATGTATACATGACTGCAATTAGACAGCTCTTTAAAATCGTTTACTGAATATGTTGCTATATAGGTAAGTCCGTCTAATAGCATGTTGTTTGATGTTAGCTTTAACAGGTTGATGCTTGTTTCTTGTGTACCATCATATGCTTTTATGGAACATAAGTATTCTTCGTTTAAAGCCCATATTTTATCGTATTTTAATGGGATAATTAAATCTCCTCTTGTATTTATGATACCCCATTTATCTTTTAACACTCTGGCATAGCCACAAACAAACCTAGGTTCGCACCAAGAATATACACCAAATGGAATAACAATATTATTATCGTAGTCAATGTAAGCATACTGATATTGACTATTTCTAACCAATGAAAGTCCACAACTAAATTGATACATTTCCGTATATTGTGCGGTAATAACAATCTGTCCATTTTGGTCTTTTGCTCCATATAACCCATTATCTTCGTATATGTTAAGTAATTGTTCTTTTCTCATGATGATTACATATTAATGTATGATACTGGATTTTGTCTTTTTCCTACAAGTTGAGAAATATCCATATGTAAATACGGAGAGTCCGAAATCTCTACACCTTCAAATTCCCATCGACCTACATATTCATTTGAATCTGTAAGGAACCAATGGGTTGGCTTAAATACCCCTACGATGTAACCAGAACAAATGGCAAAAACGTATTCTGCCTTTTTAGCTCGTTCCCCATTCAATCTCCAATACTTTCTTACACATTCATACAAACTGGGTCTTTTACACAATAAATAGGTGCGTGTTACATTAAAACAGATGATTTGATTGTTGGATTCGTTTTCAAATCTACCATAATCTCTAAATACGTTTTCCATAAGGGCTTATTATTTCTACTTTACCTTAAAACATCATTCAACATTTTCTTCTATAGTTTTGTCTACAATCAAGTCTTTTAATTCTACAGATAGCAATTTTGCAATCTTGTATAATGTATCTAAATTGGGTTGCTGTCTGTTACAACAATAAGCATTTATCGTACTAATCCTTTTCGACCAAGACTGTTTTTATTATGTTCAACTTCATTTTTCTCAACTTTGCCACAAATATACAAAATAATATTTAGAATATAGTATTTAATATTTATTCAATCTTGCTGCATTTTTGAAGACATTTACATCTGTGACAGATGAAAAACGACCACTTAAATAAAGAAATCAGTCAGCCTCAGATAGCACATTCTAATGACAAAATCGGAAAATTATCGTTGTTTTCAGTGTTAATTTATGTTTTCTCATACTCATTTTTGGGGTTTCTCAATTTTGTTGTTCCTAATTTGTTTCTTTCGTTATATCGTATCACCAATTAGAATTGAGTATCAATTTGTTACAAACAATCAGTAAGATTTCAAGAAGAAGATTATGATGGTCGTTGGCGCATGTATCTTCCTGATTGCAGCAGCCCAGGCATTGCCTCTGTTCTTCGGTATCGGATAATGACACATAATCCGAACAACAGCAAGAAGTGAGATTGTCAAAAAGAGAGTGATAACGCAAAGAAACTATTGTTATGGACGCAGATAAAGAAGAACGCTATGCGGACTTCCCCGTGTTCAAGGGTTTGCAAAAACCGCTTGAATTCATGGGATTCCAAGGACGCTATATCTATTGGGCGGCAGGTACGGCAGGTGGAGCCATTGTAGGTTTCATCATCGCTTATTGTTTGTTGGGATTCGTTGTAGGGCTCGTGGTGCTTGTATTTGCCATTTCCACAGGTGCTGCCCTCATTTTCCTCAAACAACAGAAGGGACTGCATACCAAGAAGAGCGACCAAGGAGTGTATATCTACGCCCATAGCAAGAGCTTCTGATAAGGAAATCAAAAGAAGAACCATCATGAGAGTTGTTGGGTTGATTGCATATTGACAGAGGTAGGTTCGCTCCGACGAAAGAAAGAGTGAGCCTACCTTTATTTGTTGCTTCCTGAGAACAAAACGCAGGAAAGAAATGCAAAAGAACAGCCACAGAGAGAATAACGAATAACCAGAAAGGAAAGAAATGATACTATACGTCATCTTGTTTTTCATTGCACTATGTATCGGCATGGCAACATCCGTATATGCCTTCGGTACTGAAGGCAAACGAAAAAAGATATTCGAGGACATCTACTTCTCGGTGGAGGAAGTGGACGGCATCGGTGTGGTGTATACCAAGAACGGTGACTACTCAGCCATACTGCGCATGGAAAATCCAGTGCAGAAATACTCCGCCAACATTGACAGCTACTATGAGTTCACCCAAAACATCCCATGCAAGTCGCATTTGTTTTTTACAATACGACTTACATGGGATGCTTACGCGGATTTAGCTTACACGATAAAAATGTTGCAATAGCTAAAATAGAGATTCGAGAATTGCATCTCCAAAGATTCTATTCCTTACTATAAAAAGTATTACTTTCCTATAAAAGCATGTTTACCATAGTTTACGCCCTTGGCTTGATAAAAAGAGGGCTCAAGCTGCATGCGTTGCAAGAAGTTGGGATAACTGCGCAGTTGCTGCGGTGTCCATCCAGCTTCGGCCACGGCGGCTAAGCGTGGAAACATGAGATATTCCAACACAGAGGAAGTTTCCACCCATTCCGTCCAGAAGTTGGCTTGTACGCCTAGATATTGGGGATACTGAGTGGCAGGTACGTCCTTCATTGGCACATAATTGTATACGGCTTCCAGTGTTTCCGTTCCGTAGCCCTGTGAACGTGGCTCGTTAGGATCTTTACTCTGTCGGCGATTTATATAATAAGGAATTTGAGGCGAAAGAATAGTAGTAAGCCCACGATTCACCGCATCACGAGCAGCGGCATCGGCACCAATCCAAGCCATTACAGTGAAATCTTCTCCTAGAGAGGTTGTATTGCCATGCAACACCTCGTTCCAAAAAATCAACTTGCGCTGACGATTCTGTGGTTTCGAAGCAATGTATTGCTTCAGTTGACGATAGAAATTGATTTGCAAGTCGCGATAATTGTCGGATCCAAGACTCTTAAGTTGTTCCGTGCAATCTGCATTTTCCTTCCACTTATTCACAGGACATTCGTCTCCTCCTAGATGAATATATCCGAAAGGAAAAATGTCGATTAGTTCATCAATGACGTCCTTAGCAAAGGTCACAGCACGTGGATTGGCCACATTAATCACATCGCTCGACACTCCTTGATAGAGCCATACGCCATGTTCATTTTGTGGATCACATGAGAGAAACTCTGGATAAGCAGCCACAGCAGCTTGAGAGTGACCAGGAATATCCACCTCTGGTACTACTTCTATAAAGCGGTCGCGAGCGTATTTCACGATTTCACGAGCATCTTCTTGTGTATAGTAGCCGCCGTAGCGCTGTCCGTCGGGTTTGGTATCACCCCACCCTAACACTTTGCTTTGTCGCCATGCTCCCACTTCGGTGAGTTTGGGGTATTTTTTGATTTCGATGCGCCAGCCCTGGTCTTCGGTCAAGTGCCAATGGAAGCGGTTCATCTTATAGGCTGCCATCATGTCAAGGATGCGTTTCACTTCTTCCTTGCCGAAGAAGTGACGACCTTCATCAAGCATGAAACCACGCCAGCCAAAGCGGGGAGCATCTTCAATATCCACCACAGGAACACTCCAACTCTTTACCGAATCAGGAGCTGACACGCCAGCCATAACAGAGCGTGAGGCAAGCAACTGTTGTAACGATTGCAAGGCATAGAAGAATCCTGCCGGACGAGATGCCTCCACAATGATTTGCTTTTCTCTAATATTGAGTTTATACCCTTCAGGAGCAAGGGTGGAATTGAGTTTTAATTGGAGTGCCGCGCTTTTTTTTACGAATTTGAGAGGAATTCCCGTGGTCTGTTGGAAGTTTTTACCAAAGCGTGAGAGCACCCATGCAATGCTATCTCCTTCATAAGCATCGGCTGATGCTTTCACCGTTTTTCCGAACACAAATTGCCCGCTTCCCTGAACCACTTTGGCAGGAAGTGGCACGAGATGAAGTGGCTCTGCCACCTGTGCACTAAGATGCGTGGCAAGCAGAGCACCCGCCACGGCCAAATATTTCAATAAGTACATGAAGTCTTTATAATATATATATATTAAGGAGTAATAAATGTCAATATGATAAGATAACGAAAAGAGCTTTACGTTTCTACTAGGTTCCTATTTACTGGATAGTTCTTCCCAGAACGTCTCTAAGTCAGCCTCAAGCCCTTGCATAAGTTCACCACTAATCACGATATTCTCGTCATCTACAAGGTAAAGGTCAGCCAACGTTTCGCGGTCTTCTCCCATGAGCACGTAAGAGTAGGGTTTAAGTACAGCCACATGTTCAGTCACATCCTTGATCCGTTCAATAGCTTTCTGAAGAATAGGTTGTACAGACTGATAGAAATATTCCTCTTGATTGCCTATCCATTCTTCCACCACGCAACGTGTCAACTCATTATCGTCATCATCAAAAATAAGGAGTTCGCCGCTTTCCTGCTTCACTTGCAAGTAAAGGTCTGTCAGAGGCAGATTTTCTGTTTGCTCTGGAAACTTTGAAGCCGCTTTTCTCAAAGCTCTTTCTATCTGCTGATAGGTCTGTTCGGTTGCTGTCATAGTATCGTATTTTAGTATGCAAAGAATGGCATTCTCGCAGTATTTCATTTCCTTGCTTTGCAAATGTACAATTTTTTATAGCAGAGACAAAGGATTGCGGCAGAAGTTTCACGCTTTCTCGCATATTTACCATTTCAATGAAAGAAGAAAAAAAGATGGCAGGCTCTGCTTGCATTAAATATATAATGCTCAGCATTGCCTGCCAAACGTGACTGTATGAGAAAAATTAACTATTAAGACGCTTATTCATATCCTGCTTTATTCTGAGAAGCCATGGAAGCTTGCTGCATCATCATGCGGGCACGAGCCTGACGCACGTAGGCATTAACAAAGGGATCATTGAGGAAACGAGAGGGAGCAGAGTTGACGATGCGACTTATTTGCTGCGTCATAATGGGCGTGGGATATTGACTGCATAGCATACGGAAGAACCCCGGGCCGAGCACGTTGTCGTAGTTGTCCATAACGAATTTCGACTCTAAGTCTTCTGTGCGTTTATTGAGTTGGCTCAACTTTTTTCCCACTCGTTGTTGCACCTCAGCAGGCGAATAACCGTCACGCATAAGTTGCATGGTCTGTCGTTGTAGTTCCCACATTTCATTATCGAGACGGCTGCGCTTCTTGAAGAACTTGTAGAGCCTATCATTAAGTGGTCCGCCAGTCACGCTCTGTGTGGCATTATCCACCTGTATGCTGAGTCGTCCATTTTCGAGCACAAGAGGCATCACACATTGATTGCCAGTATAAATCATAGCCATCATGGTAGAATCTACATCGCCCTCAAAGTTAAACTTCCCATGCACCACTTTACACGAATCAAGACACACCGAAACAGTTTGCTGTATGGTACGTATTCTCCCATCGTCCGATGAAGAGACTCGCAAATACAACATACGTCCATCCAGACAAGGTATATTGGAATTGCCTGCGATGTTGTACTGTTCAGCACACGAGGTGAGCAGCAGAAGAGAGGATAATATGAGCAGAACTTTATTCATAAAATCGCTTATAATGATGCGTTGCTGAAATTGCATAGCAAATATACAACGATTCTATCGATTGCTACACGCCCAAAAGTGAAAACCATGCATGCCATAAATCTTTTTTGAGATTTACCCGAACGTGTGTGAATAAATCATGTAGTTTTTTCACAATTAGGGAGAGATTTTAAGGTGCGAGCGAACATTAGTGGCAAGAATGCTAGAGCGAATGAAAAAGAAGCGAAATTGAGCTATCTCTACCCTTACAAGAAAACAGGCCCTTCCTCTATAACAACATTACGAATTATTCCTATTCAAGTTCCTGACTTGCGTCAAACGTTAATCCAAGACCACCCGACAATCACTTCCGATGTTCTTTTTTCATCTCATGGTCTATACGAAACACAGTGTATATTTCGATAAAAACGGCGATAATAAGTACAATTTTCCATTCTCCTCCACAACAAGGACGAATCTGCCAAGCCGACATAAACATAAGAACTGCCGTGACCACCATAAGCAACGCAGCAAGTATCTGTTGTCTGCGAAGGCGACGAATGGTAAGCGAACGGCCTTCGTAGCGATCGGTGATACGACAAGGAGCATAAATCAGAGCACCTAGCGAGAACACATAAGGAGCCACTTCTGGCCAAATCAATGGAAGCACAGCACCCACTACAAGTAACACACCTCCTAGATAATAAAGTATCTGCTTCATAGGTTATCGGAAGAATTGTTTTCGTTTTCTATCACATATATATCTTCATCGGCAGTTTTCATATAGAGATTAACACGTGCCACTCGCTCTAAAGCTTCCGGACTGCGTTGCAGCTCACGGAGCTCACGCGTATCATTATTATATTGTGTGCGATAAGCTGTAATTTCCTCTCGCAGTTCATCATTTTGCATGCGTATTTGATGACGATGCCAGAAACTATTGGGGTCGAGAAATCCCACGATACCCACAAAAGCCAAGATAGTCCACAAGTATTTCTTATGAAGCAGACTAAAGCCGATACGTTTTAAAATTTTTCTCATAACTTTATAAGAGGATTGAAGAATGCGAATTAGCGAGACGACTTGCTAACAGAGAAAATGGTTGCTATCTATTAACAGGTAATTCTTTTAATCGAAATATTCGCGAGCGATAGATTGAAAACGCATACGATCAGGCACAGTTTCGAGTGTATTTTCGTCTACCCTGCAAAGATCGCGTATGGCATAAATGCCTAGTTCTTGATCTGTTTGTTGTCGCCCCACATTGGAAAATAAATGGTTGCGTGCATCGACAATGCGTATAGCATCTGTATTATAGTCGGCAGGCTCTCCTGAAACACGGAGTTCGGCTTTTACGTAGCTCTCAAGTGCATCTACGAAGTCAGCTTTTGGATTCCACATAACGTTTTTTCTGTTAGAATCAACAATAAGTTTCGAGCGCTTTAAATCCCTCCTTACTAGGAACGACTTCCACCTGCGTGGTTGTGGCAGGAAAGAGCACTGTTTCGCCAGCACGAAGGAGGAATTCTCCTTCATCATAACGCAATGTAGCCTCACCCTCATAAGCAATATATATCACAAATGAGTCTATCTCTGAATAGTCGACCTCCATTGTGTGATTAGCCTCTAGAAGTCTTACCACAAACTCTGGACATTGCAGTAAGAGCGAGAGTCCCGAAACATTGTGAGTATAAGCTAATCGGTGTGTAGGATAGCCACGAAAATCGAGTGCCTCACGTGCTTGTGTCACATGAAGTTCTCGCTTATGCCCTTGCGCGTCTACACGATCGAAGTCGTAGGCACGAAAGGTGTCATTACTCGATTGTTGTATCTCTATCAAGAAATTGCCTGCTCCGATACAATGGATATGACCTGCAGGAATGAAGAAACAATCGCCCGCATGCGTGGTATGACACTTTAGGTGATCCATCAGCGTACCATCTAAGAGGCTTTGGCTATAGCCATCGGCCGAGAAGTCGGCATTAAACCCAGCAAAGAAACGTGCCCCAGGCTGCGCATGCACGATATATTGCATTTCGCTCTTACCGAAGGGATGTCCCATGCGCTGCGCCATGGCATCATCTGGATGAACCTGTATGCTGAGGTCCTTGGCTGTAGACATAAACTTGATGAGCAGCGGAAAGGCTGTACCATAACGTTCATAGTTGTGATAACCCACCAAGTCGGCGCCGAAGCGCTCGATGAGTTGCTTGAGTGTCATGCCCTTATAAGGGCCAACACAGACGGGGGTCTCGTCGCCTTCAAGTCCTGATATTTCCCAACTTTCTCCCACATGGTGCGGCGCATCAGACAAACCTTTTAGGTCTGTCACTTCTTCACCGCCCCAAATAGTAGGCTTCAGGAGTGCATCAAATCGTAATGCTTTCATATAGGAGTAGTGCGCAAGGCGCAGGAGGGAGGAGGTTATTAATTTGCGTTGAGAAGTTGAAGCCAACTTCTGCTATTCAGATTTCAGAGTGATATTGCCTCAGCCTTTATTATTTAGGGTAGTTCTATTAATCACCAGAATTATTTGAACAGCCCTTATCTCTCAGAATAGTTATTACTTCTCTATCCGAAGCGAGAGGCTTCCACTGTTTTGCCGAGTCTTACGCCAACGTACGCAACATGCGTTCGCCAGCAAGTTCTTGTTTCTCACCAAGGTCCATAAACTTCACAAGAGCCTTGCCTGCTGCACGCCCCACGATGCTTTGTGGTGCTTTCATCACGCTAGCTGTTTGGTCGAGAAATTCATCTGCATCACGTTCGCTTGGTACTGCTCCCGTCATGAAGAGACGAGCTAGGAGCAGATAACCGCAGAGTTGAAACATCTCTTCGCTTCGAGCTATCCATTCATAAGCCTTTACCGAGGCCCAAGGCTCATGACTGAAAAGGTTCATTACAGTGCATTCAGCCTCTTCGGCATAATGCATCTGCTCCACCCAGAGCGAAGCTAGTTCAGCATCCATCCGCTGAGGAGGCATTAGCATACCTGCTAGAAGTCTGCATTCGCGAATATTTTCTTTCCACAGAGCCGCCGCTAATTCGTAAGTGTGAGGCCACTCGCGAGCCAATTCGAGCAATCGTGGAAGCTCCACACCGAATATCACCTTATAGGCCAACCCTTTTTCACGCATAGAAGTGCTCACGGGGCCATTCATTACGCCGCGCAAAGTGCGCTTAATTAGGCGAAGTTGTTCGGAGAGATCATTGGTCGAAGTCATGAAGTGATGAATCTTTTTAGGCAACGGGATAGTTGGGAGGAAAGGAATACAGACAAATATCTTTTTCCCAAGCGAACATCGCTTACGCAATAGACCTTTTTGTCTTTTCAATTGTCCACTTGTAATTCCGCCAACCTTCAATTCCGTTAGTGGATATGGATTGCAAAGGTATGAATTTTTATGTGATTACACTCCGAGTAGGACTAGGATTATTGCGCATGACGATATTTTTTACGCGAAACGCATGTTTCAGCCCACCCCTATACGCATTTATAACACATTAGCTTTTCCATACGACAAAAAAAGTATAACTTTGCGCGGCAAGTCCGTTGGGCGTCTTTCTGCTCTGCAAGCCATAACGCCCACCAGCTTGTCTGAAGCATAGAAAATCATTTCTCCCTTATACTCATTATGGAAAAAGGTAAAGTAGATGCCCTGCTGGGTATTGTCTTCGGCGATGAAGGCAAAGGTAAAGTAGTAGATTACTTCACTCCGCGCTACGATGTAGTAGCTCGTTTCGCAGGTGGCCCCAACGCTGGTCACACCATCATTTTCGATGGAAAGAAGTTTGTGTTGCGTTCCATCCCCTCGGGCATTTTTGACGAGAAGAAAATCAATATCATCGGCAATGGTTGCGTGATAGCCCCAGATCTTTTCATGACTGAAGCCAAGGAACTCGAAGCTGCAGGCTATAAGCTCACAGAGCGTCTCCACATCAGTCGTCGTGCTCACCTCATTCTGCCTACCCATCGTCTGCTCGACCGCGCTTACGAAGCCGCTAAAGGAAAAAACAAAGTAGGCACCACAGGCAAAGGCATCGGTCCGACTTATAGCGACAAGGCAGCCCGCGTAGGTCTGCGTGTAGGCGACATTGAGGAAGGCTTCGAAGCCAAATACCAAGCATTAAAGGCTCGTCATGAGCAGATTCTCCGCGACCTCCACTTTACCGACTACGACATTACAGAGGAAGAAAAGCAATGGATGGAAGGAGTGGAATACATGCGCAAATTCCACCTTTCCGACACAGAATATGAAATCAACCGTGCTTTGGCTCAGGGTAAGAACGTATTGGCCGAAGGCGCACAAGGTTCATTGCTCGACATCGATCATGGCACTTATCCCTATGTATCGTCTTCATCGACCACAAGCGGTGGTGTATGCACCGGTCTCGGCATTGCCCCCAATACAATCGGCCACGTATTTGGCATCTTCAAGGCATATAGCACACGTGTAGGTGGAGGTCCGTTCCCCGTAGAACTATTCGACGAGACAGGCGACTATATCCGCAAGGTAGGCAACGAATTTGGTGCCGTAACGGGACGTAATCGTCGCTGCGGTTGGCTCGACCTCGTAGCTTTGAAATATGCTATCATGATCAATGGTGTGACCGACCTCGTAATGATGAAAGGCGATGTGCTCGATAATTTCGACACCATAAAGGTATGCACCGCCTATACAAAGGACGGTCAGATCGTGACCGAGATGCCCTACGACACCGAAGGTTGGCAGCCTGTCTATGAGGAACTTCCTTGTTGGAAGACCGACATCACGGGTGTGCGCAGCGAAGCTGAATTCCCCAAAGCCTTTGCCGACTATATCCGCTATATCGAACAGGCCACTGGCACTCCCATCAAGATCGTATCTGTAGGTCCTGACCGCGAAGCTACTATTATTAGATAAACAACATTCCACCTTTCATCGGAAGGGAAGGAACGGAAGTACTTTCCGCCTAAAGAAAATATTGCCATGGAATACGCTCTATGGCAATATTATTCTTTGGGCGGTAATTTTTAATAGTTCAACTATTTGAGAAAAGTTCTATTTCTGGATTATTAAAACCACCTATAAGAGCGAAACACACGTCAAAGTACGATTAAGCTAATTATTTGCAACTTATGCTTCTCCTTTTCTACACGATGGGGGAAGCTGTACCATTGTTTCTATTATGAACAAATCCTCTCTCAAAGGCCACCTCTCCATGCTTGGCGCCAACAGCATGTGGGGACTAATGTCGCCTATTTCCAAATTTATCATGCTCGGAGGAGCAGTAAGTCCGCTTGTTGTAACCGACCTACGCATTGCGGGAGCCATGATACTTTTTTGGATAGCTTCGCTTTTCCAAAAGCCCGAACACGTAAATCATAAAGACCTAGCACGTCTCTTGGGGGCTTCACTCCTCGGTATCGTACTCAATCAAGGATGCTTCATCTTTGGCGTAAGCCTCAGTTCTCCAGGAGATGCCTCAATTATCACCACGAGCATGCCGCTTTGGGCCATGGTCCTAGCCGCGCTGATTCTTAAAGAACCCATTACGGGCAAGAAAGTACTAGGAATTGCTGCAGGTGCTTGCGGAGCATTGATGCTTATCATGGGCAGTAGTTCGGGAGCAAAATCTGCAGCTTCATCAGCGGGCGACCATGCCATTTGGGGTGATTTGCTTGTACTCACCGCCCAATTTTGTTACGCACTCTACATTGTACTTTACAAAGACTTTGTCAATCGCTATTCACTCATCACCATCATGAAGTGGATGTTCACCTACGCTTTCATCTGCACGCTACCCTTCTCGGCTAGTAGCCTCATGCAGGCATCATGGACTACACTTCAATGGACGGAGATTGCCGGTCTAGCATTCATCGTCATTGGCGCCACGTTTCTTAGTTACATGCTCATTGTCATTGGTCAGAAGAATCTGCGTCCCACTGTGGCGGGAATGTACAACTATGTACAACCTGTTGTAGCTTGCATTATAGCCATCTGTTGGGGCATGGATTCTTTTAATTGGGTAAAAGGCATTGCCGTGGTGTTAATCTTCAGCGGTGTCTATCTCGTCACAATGAGCCGCAGTCGCAAAGAAGTGGAGAATTATGAGCGCACACATTCTCTTTACAAGGAGGAAAAGGATGCATAATTGCCTTTGTTGGTAAGGAAGAAAACATTCCGTTTTTAGCCATCGTAACGTGATATTACGCTTTTACACAATTGGGTAGGAGGTAAATGTTATTCATAAAAGGCATTTACCT